>Ga0315903_10000815_pt1 | contig 46773 bp, 54 predicted proteins | sample LakEriMetagenome_7_FD_203524 | JGI IMG/M metagenome (GOLD analysis project Ga0315903, IMG submission 203524) | Freshwater fungal communities from buoy surface, Lake Erie, Ohio, United States - Buoy 2 MA119 | ecosystem: Environmental > Aquatic > Freshwater > Lake | place: USA: Lake Erie, Ohio... | reverse complement strand
AATGAAGTGTTCTCGGCGAATGCGGTTGCGATCGATGCCGAGGGCATTGTCCAGATCACCTGCCGCGAGTAAGGAGAACTGACATGGCATTCGATTCCGCTGGTTTCACCACTTATTCCGCGTCCAAGCGCGGCAACGCTCCGTCGATGTATGGCTACAAAACCGCAGACGCAATTGCGGATGTCAACACGTCGGGGTACTTCAACTCGATTGCCAACACGCTCGAGGTTGGCGACATCATCCACTGCGTGACTTCGACGGGTTCGACCGCCGTTGTCACTCTGGTGTATGTCGTCTCCAACTCTTCTGGCGTGGTGGACGTAACGGATGGCACCACGTTGTCGGCTACTGACGGCGACTAAGCGAGGGTGTCTGTTGGATGGCCAGCTTCTGTCTTAGACAGCGGCTGGCCATTTTCACATTGAGGGGCCGCAATGGCTGCAGGTGACACAGGAGTCAGGATCTGTTCGGACGCGCTGCTGCTGCTGGGCGCACGGGCGATCACCAGCTTCAACGACGGCACCGATGCGAGTTCGGTCTGTGACCGGCTCTACCCCAATGTCCGAGACACGACGCTGACGATGTATCGGTGGAGCTTCTCGGTGAAGAAGATTGCGCTCGCGCAGCTGGTGACCGCACCCAGCAGCGTCTGGCGCTACGCATACCAACTGCCTGGCGATCGGCTGGGCAACCCGCTCGCGGTCTACGCAAGCGCCAATGTGGGCTCACCCGTCCAGAAGGACTGGGAGATCCAGGGCGACCAGCTGCTGACCAACCTGCCAGCGGTCTATATCGACTACCAGTACAGCGTGCCCGAGTACGCGATGCCGCAGTATTTCGTGCAGCTGCTCAAGTACCAGATGGCCTGGCACATTGCCGAGGCGATCACCGAGCAGGCCGACAAGTCGCTGCGCTGGCAGCGGGTGGCGCTGGGTGACCCGGCTGAGAACATGCGCGGCGGGTACTTCCGGCAGGCCACGCAGATGGATGCGCAGGGCAACCCGAGCCGGGTGATTGAAGACTACACACTAGTGGCCGTGAGGTACTGACGTGCCGCGATTTGTCGAACTGCAGAGCAACTTCTCGACGGGTGAGCTCGATCCGCTGCTGCGTGCACGGGTTGATCTGCAGGCCTACAACAACGCGCTGGCCAAGGCTACCAATGTGCTGATCCAGCCCCAGGGTGGGTTGAAGCGCCGGCCAGGCACCAAGTACATCCTCGAGCTCCCCAACAGCGGGGCGAGCAGCGCCGGCAACGGCGTGCGCCTGGTGCCGTTCCAGTTCTCGGTCGATGACTCCTACATGCTGGTGTTCACGCACAACCGCATGTACATCATCAAGAACGGCGTGGTGCAGACCAACATCAACGGCAGCGGCAATAACTACCTGACGACCAGCATTGGCAGCAGCATTGTCGACGACATGTGTTGGACACAGTCGGCTGACACGCTGATCGTTGTCCACCCGGATCTGCAGCCGGTGCGGATCACGCGCACCAGCGACACGGCCTGGACGGCCACGACGATTACGTTCGACTCGATCCCGAAGTACGCCTTCAACATCGACTTCCATACGAACAACGGTTCGACGCTCACGCCAAGCGCGGTGAGCGGCAACATCACGCTGACGGCCTCGACGACTCACCACGACAGTGGCGCAGCGCAGGCCGGATCGACGACCACGATCACGCTGAAGTCGACCGCGAGCGCCACCGACGATGTCTACAACGGCATGTACGTCACGATCACCAGCGGCACGGGTTCGGGCCAGATCAGGCTGATCGAGGACTATGTCGGCAGCACCAAAGTCGCGACGGTTGCCGAAGCCTGGACGACGGCGCCTGATGCCACCAGCAACTACGAGATCACGACCTGGACGACGCAGTCGGTCAACCAGTACGTCAACGCCAGCCCGCAGGGCCGCGCCAGGATCCTGCGTTACGTCTCGAGCACGGTGGTCGAGGCGGTGACCGAGTACCCATTCTTCAACGCCAGCGCGATCGATGCTGGCCGCTGGGAGCTCGAGCACGGGTATGTGGATGTCTGGAGCTCAGACAAGGGATGGCCGCGCACGGTTACGTTCCACGAGGGGCGCCTGTACTTTGGCGGCAGCAAGTCTCGGCCGAGCACCATCTGGGGTTCGAAGATCGGCCTCTTCTATGACTTCGTCCCGACCGAGAACCTGGACGATGACGCGCTCGAGGCCACGCTCGACACCAACGACCTGAACGTCATCACCGACATCATCAGCGGCCGCGACTTCCAGGTGTTCACGACCGGCGGCGAGTTCTATGTCCCGCAGCAGGGAAGCGATCCAATCACGCCGCTGACGTTCACGTTCAAGAACGTGAGCAAGAACGGCATCAAGCCTGGCACGCGGGTGCAGGCGCTCGAGTCGGGATCGGTCTACATCCAGCGCCAGGGCAAGTCGCTCAACGAGTTCGTTTTCAACGACACGCAGCTGACGTACATCACCCAGAGGATCTCGCTGCTGTCTGGCCACCTTTTGAAGGGGCCGCAGCGGATCGCCATGCGCAGGGCGACCAGCACCGAGGAAGGTGACCTGCTGCTGATCACCAACACCGACGACGGCAGCATGGCAGCGTTCAGCGTCATGCGCAGCCAGCAGATCACTGCGCCATCCGAGTACATCACCACTGGCGACTTCATCGATGTCGGCATCGACGTGACCGACATCTACACGGTGACCAGGCGCATCGCGGCTGCAGACCTGCTGCTTGAGAGCGGCAGTCACCTGCTGACCGAGGACGGTGAGCCGATGCTGCTCGAGCATGGTGGGCCGAAGTATTTCGTCGAGCTCTTCGACGACAACCTGTACACCGACTGCGCGGTCACCGGCGGCGCTGCATCTGGCGCGTCTGGTCTGCCGATGATCAATGAGATCGTCAACGTGATCTGCGACGGGGTGCCGCAGGGCGACGAGGAAGTGAGCGCCGCTGGCACCGTGACGTTCGACCGGGCATCGGTCTACACCTACGAGGTCGGCCTGCCCTTCACGGTCTACTGCAAGACGATGCCGGCAGAGATCCAACTGCAGACCGGGTCGCGCATCAGCTTCAAGAAGCGGATCGTCGAGATCAACGCGATCGTGTCAGAGACTCAGGAGCTTGTGATCAATGACCAGCCGGTCGCGTTCCGGCTGATGGACAACCCGCTGCTGGATGAGCCGGTTCCAACCTTTACCGGCATCAAGCGCGTGAACGGCGTGCTGGGCTACGACCGCGAACAGGCCATCGAGATCGAGCAGACCCTGCCGCTCAAGATGACGCTGCTCGGTCTTGACTACCGCATCGCGGTCTACTCAGGAACCTGACATGGCAGCCGAAGCAGGAGGATACGATCCAGGCGCCGGCGTGGCACCAGCTGCAGCCGGAGGCTTCAACGTGAGCGCGGGACAGATGAACGCCGCAGCCGGGCTCATCGGTGCCTATGGTGCGGCGCAGGCCCAGATGGCGCAGGCCATCAACCAGCAGACCGCCTACCTGGTGCAGGCCCGCGACACGCTCGCGGTGGCCGAGGTTCGCGCCGAGATGGCCGAGACCTATGCCCAGGTGCAGGCTGGTCGGGCGCTCAAGCGGGCCGAGATGGAGGCCCAGAACTACCAGATCGCTGGCAACACCTTGCTCAAGAACATGCGCCGTGCCAATGCTGCAGCTCGAGCTCGAGCAGCTGCTGCAGGCGTGGCGTTCGGCGAAGGCAGCGCAGCGGGCGTCCAGATCGAGAACGTGGCGGCGACCATGCGCGATGTCGGCATTGCCGATCTGAATGCGCTGACCGCTCGCGTGCTCGGGTTCGAGGATGCGACGGCCATGCTGCAGTCGACCGAATACCAGAACTATCTGAACATGTTCCAGGCCAAGCGTGCTGCCGGCGGTCTTGAGTCTGCAGCAGCGATCACGCGCCGCACCGGTGGATTGATGGCCGGGGCTACGCTGCTCGAGGGCGGCACCAGGTTTGCAAGGACAGTCTGATGGCAACGCTCCCGGTTATCGAAGGCGGTCAGATCATGCTGCGCGGGGCGCAGGGCGGCGTGCCGATGGCGCAGGTCAGCCCAGGCCAGGTCGAACCAATAGCGGCCAGGGCTGCAGCGCAACAGGCTGGCACGCTTGCCCAGATGCTTGACCGGATGAGCGCAAGCGCATTCCAAGAGGCTGGGCGCCTGGCGCCGATCGAGGCGATGCAGTTCGCTGCAGACAACCCGATCACGCCGGAACAGATCGAGATGGCCAAGAATGGCCTGCCGATGGATGCTGGCTTGCAGGGCAGCATCTTTGGCCAGGCTCTGCGCAAGGCCCGCAGTTTCGAGCTCGCGTCTCACTTCGAGATGGAGGGCAAGAACGAACTGGTGAAGATGCTGGCCGATGTCAAAGCCGGAAAGGTCACCGGCGAAGAGATCAGCCAGAGAATTGCCACGATCAGCAACGGGTACGCCAAGGCGCTCGCCTCTGCCGACCCGGAGGCCGCGCTCAAGTTCCGCGCCACGATGGCCACGCACGGCAATGCTGTGGTCAATGCTGCCTACGAGGAGCAGCTGAAGCGCGAACAGTCTATTCGGCGCATCAAGATCGATCAGTACATGGACAACTCGCAGCGCCTCATGTTCGCCGAGGCGATGCAAGATCCTGACACATTCCTGCAGCGGGCCGAGGTGCATCGCAAGAACGTGACCGATGCAGCCATGTTGCTCGGCGATGTTGCCGTTCAGCGCGAGTACAGCACCAAGATCCAGAACGCGATCATGGCCGCGCAGGTCAACGCGATCACCACCAAGCTGATGGAGGACGATCGCTACTTCCAAGACACGACGCGAACGATCAACGCGCTGCGGTCTGGCGCGATGCTGTTCGATGACAAGTTCACGCCGATGATGAACGCGATCAAGACGCTGGATCCGGCGGCGACCAACGAGATCATCAAGAACTTCCGCGCCGAAGTGTCTGCCAGGATCGCCAAGCGCGACGATGATGAAAAGCTCGATAAAAGAAGACGCGAAATAGAATTCAATGCTCTAGCAATAGAGTACTTTGACCCTGCTACAAGCCCAGCGAGAAAGCGTGAGCTATCTCGACCAATGGCCGAGCTTCGCGTGATGGGTATAGAACAACTTGAAAAAGTTATAGATCCGCAACAACGACCTGGAAGCAAATACGATCAGGCCACCATTGAGACCGCGATTGATAATGGAATTATTGTCGATTTTGATGTCTTGATGAGGGAATCAAACAGAGCCGGTTTGAACGGTCAGCAGTTCCTTGATCTCAATCGGCGGCTGATCAATCGAACTGAAAAAGACCAGGTCGAAGCCCAGAGATTCATTCGTCAGTCTGCTGGTGTTCCTGATGTGCAGAGTGTGTTTGCCAGCAAGGATGACCAGTTCAAGATCGACAAGAAGGAAGCGATTGACAACATATACAACACGCTGGTCAACGATTGGCGCTTAAAGAATCCATCTTTGAAACAGGCGCCTTACCGGGATCTGTCACGCCAGGCGGTGGAGCAGTACAACCAGACCGAGCGTGTTGATAAAAACAAGGAACGCGCACGCACTGCAATCGCATCGACGGTGGCCGATCTGATCAAAGAGAAGAAGCTGCCGGCCGGTGTCACGATTGACGAGAACACCAACCTTGACGACCTGGCGACGCGGTACGGAAAACTACGGCCAGATGACATTGATTATCTGCAGCGGCATCAGCGCATCTTGCGTGGAGTATCGCGATGACCCCCTACTCTCCGCTCGAGCAGCGCATCGTCGACAACTACCTGCAGGGTAGCTACCCGGAGATCCCGCCCGAGGCAGCTGCGCCGGATCTGCAAGAAGCGGCGCTCGGCGCCACGGTCGGCACGCTGCCGCCGGATGCCAAGAACATTCCACTGTCGACATTCGGCAAGATGGCAGCAGACGTTCCTGCAGGCCTGGCGAAGGGTGCCGTTCAGGGCACGATCGGGATGCCTGGCGATCTGATCAGCTTGGGGCGCGGCATCGCTGCAGCGATCAGCCCGCAGCAAGGCGAAGACCGGCTTGATGCGTTCCTGCGCGGCACCCAGGGCAAGACGATCCTGCCGACCACTGAAGATGTCAGGAAGTTCCTAGACGAGACGCTGGGCATCCCGCTGGTGCCAGCCGGCGAGACCGATGAGATCCGGCGCGAGGGCGCAAAGGTGTCAGAGACGGTTGGCGAAATATTTGGAGCCGGCAAGACTGCGATTGATGTCGCAAAAGCAACCGGAAAATCGGCGGCTAAAATCGGTCGGCAAATTCGGGGCGGTCGCGCTCCGCAGCCTGGAGCGCAGTGATGGCCATCTCCAATCAGCCGGTCGAAGAGCGACTCAGCAAGATCCTGCCGGAGCGGGTGGCGAGCTCCGAGCCTGACGAACCGATCACCGCGTTCGAGCCGGCCGAGACCGGCGACGACAATGTCGTCCAGGTCGCTGGGCTTCGCGACATCATCGTTGGCGGCGCCAAACTGGTTGGCGAAGGGCGGGCCGCAAAGAAGGCCATCCAGGCGCCTGTCGAGCCCAACCCTACCGCTATCCCTCCCGGCACCACGGCAGCGCCTCCTGCGCCCGGTACGGCCCTGCCACAGGTATCTGCGCCGCAGCCGAAGGTCGGTGACCTGCCGCAGCAGCTGCAGAAGATCGAAGCAACGATTGAAACGGCGCCCGCTGCCGGCGCTCCTCCCGAGACGCTGATCAACCTGAACCGAATCGATGGGCCTGCAGACTTCAAGCAGACGGTCGAATCGCTCGCGCAGTCGAGCGGGCTGCAGGTTGAGCGCCTGACCTGGGAGCAGACGCTCGCCGAGGCCAAGCGCAAGGGCTTCGACGGCAATCTGCTGGGCGACCTGCAGATCATGAAGGAGCAGTACGGCAAGCTGCCAGTCGACATGGTGCGGCTGCGGCTTGCCAGCTACCAGAATGCCAAGGGCTTCTACGACCTGGCGCGGCGCTCCTACCTGAACCCTGACGACGCTGACCTGCAGGCGCAGCTGCTCTATCGCTTGAGCCTGCAGAACCAGATCAACGAGGCCTATGTGCTGTCGCGCACGCGGGCCGCGCAGGCCACTGCGGTCGGTCGCCTGCAGGTGACCGAGGAGCGTGCTGCCGACATCCTGGCTGACGCATCGGCCGCGAAGATCCCGGCGCCAGGCGATGCCGAGATGAAGCAGATGCTGGCCGATCCGAAGGTCGCGCCCGAGCTCAAGATCCTGGTCGAGAAGTTTGTCCAGCTGCAGGACGAAGGTGCCCGCGAGGGTCTGCTGAACAAGGCCAGCAAGGTGGGCCTGATTGCGGATCTGTGGGATCGCACCTGGAAGAATGGCCTGCTGTCAGGCATTGGTACGCATGTCGTCAACCTGACCAGCAACACCACGTTCCTGGCGAGCTCGGTGGCCACCAGGGCGCTGGCCGGTTTGGGCGGCTCTGCCAAGCGTGCGGTCGGCATGAGCGCGGAGGTCGAGCTCGGCGAGTCTGCGGCGATGGTGGCCGGCATGGTTCACGCGATCCGCGAGGGCTTCAGCCTGGCCGGCACGGCGCTCCGCACTGGCACGACCCGCGAGATGCGGGCCGGATCCGAGCTCATCAGCGACGCCGGCAAGAAGCTCGAGGGCCAGTACCATATCTTCGATGCGAAGGACTACGGCATCGAGACAGAGGCGCTGGTCAAGGGCATCAATGCTTACGCCAACTTCGTCACGCTGCTGGGCGGTCGCCCGATCATGGCGATGGACGAGGTCTTCAAGACGATGGGCTACCGGGCCGAGCTCTATGCCCAGGCCTATCGTGCCGAGCAGCAGGCCAAGCGGGCGGCAATCGAAGGCGGCGCCACGCGAGAGCAGGCCGAGCAGCTGGGTCTCAAGCGCATGGGCGAGATCCTCTCAGACCCCCCTGCAGAGCTCGATGCCCTGGCGCAAGACTTCAGCCACATGATCACGTTCAGCCGCAAGCTGACCGGCAGCGCAGCCCGCATTCAAGAGCTCGCGCAGGACAATTTGCTGGGCCGGATCGTGATGCCGTTCGTGAAGACGCCGATCTGGGTGGTGAGCGAGGGGATGCAGCACAGTGCCTTCGCCCCGATGTCCAAGCAGTTTCGCCAGGACTTCGCTGCAGGCGGGGCGCAGCGCGAGCTCGCGGTAGCCAAGTGGGGCATGGGCACGGCGATCATGATGGGCGCTGGCAGCTACGTCGCCGATGGCCGGATCACCGGCGGCGGGCCTGGCGACAACAACCTGCGCAAGGTCTACCTGGACAGCGGCTGGCGTCCCTACTCATTCGTCTTCCAAGAGGGCGAGTGGGATCCAGATTTTGTCAAATATCTGCGCGGGATGCGGATCGATCCGTCTGTCGGAAAGGATGGCCGGTTGTACGTCCCCTTCCGTGGCATCGATCCGATTGGCGCACCGATGGCCATGATTGCTGATGCGGTCGAGTATGCCCGCTACGAAGATGATCAGGACAAGGTCGGCGAGATTCTTCTCGGCGCGGCCTGGGGTCTCTATGGCTACGTCGGCCAGATGCCGTTCGTGCAGGGCATCAGTTCGATTGCCGGCGCATTCAGCGCCACGATCCCGAATCCGAAGCAGGCCTTCAAGAATGCGCTCGACGGACTGGCTGGAACTGCAGCTCAGTACACGGTTGAGGGTTCGCCGGTCGGGATCTTCTCGAGCGCCAGGGCAATGATCGAGCGCGGCTATGACCCGACGAAGCGCATGACCGCAGAGTCACCCAACGTGCCGACCGTTATCAAGGGATTCTACGAGGGGCTGAACCGCAGCATCGCCAGGACGCCGGTGCTCAGTGAGTCGCTGCCGCCGCAGTACGACTACCTTGGCGAGGTGATGAACGATGTCGATCCGGCCAATCCCTGGCTTGCGTCGATGACCGGCGTGCGTTACAGCACCACCAAGCAACGGCCGGCTGACAAGATCGTTATCAGCCTTGGGATGCCGATCAAGAAGCCGGACATGAACCTCGAGCTCGGCGGCGTGAACATCAAGCTGGAGGTCGAGGAATACTCCTACATGATGAAGCAGCTGGGCCGGCTTACAACTGAAGCGCCAGTCATCAATCAGAAGACCGGCAAGACAGAGATGAAAAGCATCAACTTGCAACAAGCAATTGTTGAGCGTTACAACACGCCAGGGTTTACCGGTGACGAAAAAAACGTGCAGCAAAACAACATCCGCGACGTGTACAGCAGCTTCGTCAAGGCAGCGCAGCAGGATCTGGTGATGAACAGCAAGTTCGGGCCGGCGATCGAGCGGCGCGTCGAGGCAGCGCAGCGCCGCCAGGCCAGGCTCGGCAATTACGTCAAGTAACCAATAGCGAGGATTGAGCGATGGGCGTCCCAATCAACAACGTCACCAGGCGCGTGGTCTACGCGGCAAGCGGCACCGGCCCGTACAACTTCACGTTCGAGATATTGGCCGCGACCGACATTGCGGTCTATCGCGACGACACGCTACTGACACTGACCACGAATTACACAGTCACGATCAACTCCAATGGCACCGGGTTTGTGACGTTGACGGCCACGCCAACAGGCGCCACTCAGATCGCGATCGTCGGCAACCGGACGATCAGCCGCACCACCGACTTCGTGACCGGCGGTGATTTTTTCGCCAATACCTTAAACGACGAGCTCGACCAGCAGACGATCTTCGCGCAGCAGAATGCCGAAGGACTGGGCCGTGCGCTGCAGGCACCGCAGACAGACCCGACCAGCATCAACATGACGCTGCCTGGTCGCACGACCAGGGCGAACAAGTACCTATCCTTCGACGCTAACGGCAATCCGACAGCATCAGCCGGCGCCCCGAATACGCTCTACTACGGCAGTTACACGTCAGACCCGACCACCAGGCCGGATGGCACGGCGATGGTCAACGGCGACCTGTACTTCAACAGCACGTCGCAAGTAGTCAAGTACCGGACGAGCACTGGCTGGCAGATCCTCAAGACTGGCGCTTTGATCGTGCAGACATCGCTGGCCACCGCAGGCCAGACGCTCCTATCAGTCAACTACCTAGTCGGCCAGGTTCAGGTGTACGTCAACGGCGCGCTGCTGTACCCCAACGATTACACCGCAACAAACGGCGTCAGCATCACATTCACATCCGCGCTCTCGCTGAATGACGAGATCACGGTGGTGAGCTCTGACTCGATCACATACTCGACGCCGGCAATTGTTAGCACCAGCGAACCATCTGGGGCTGCGACTGCGTCAGGAACGCTCTGGCTGAAGGTCTGACATGCCGTACCCATACGACAACCTGTGGGTCAGCAATGGCAGCAGTTACGTCAAACCAAACATCGCCTATGCGTGGAACGGAACCAGCTGGCGGCGCGTGCAAAAACTGTACGTCAGCAACGGCCAGACATACGAACTGGTTGCGCAGTATCCAAGCTATTCAAAGATCGCGCAGGGCATCACCGATGCGGTTGCAAACATCGAGCCGCACAAGACAATCTTCAACGAATTGATCAGTGGCCGGCGCCTGGGTGACATCGACAACAGTGGATCAGTCACCGCGCTGGATGCGCTGCGTGCGACTCAGTTCAACTCATATGCGCTCGCAGCCGGTGCTGCCAAGACATACATCGAAGACGTGATGACGCCAACGATGATGAGGAACCAGGCAAAATACGCAGACTATTTTTGACGAAACAGCGCCCTGCGTGATGAGGTGATTGATGGCGACGGCAAATGAAGTGGAGGCTCGGTTAATGACGCACGAAGAGGTTTGCGCGGTCAGGTATGACGGCATCAACGCCAGGCTCAAGCGCATCGAGCACATTCTGATCGGCGCTGCCGGCGCGATCATCCTGCTGCTGCTTAGTCTGGTGCTGAAGATCTGACATGGTTGAGGTTGCGGTCGCCCTAGCCGCCGCCCAGGCCGCTGTCGCTGGCATCAAGCAGGCGATCCAAGTCGGCCGCGATGCCAAGGAATGCCTTGGCGAGTTCATGCAACTCTTCGATGCCCAGGATCAGATCCAGAAGGCCAGCACCGAAGAGCGGGCGAAGCTGCCGCCGGAGAAGCAGAAGAGCGCCATGAGCGAGGCGCTAGAGACTGTCATCGCGGCCAAGAAGGTTCGCGAGATGACCGAGGAGCTCAAGCAGTTTCTGGTCTGGTCAGGTCAGTCTGATGTCTGGGATGAGATCCAGCGCGAGCACAACGCAGTGGTGCAGCGTCGCAAGTCTGCTGAGATCGCAGCCAAGCGTAAGGCCGAGGAAGACGCAGCGCGGAAGCTGAAGCAGCGCAAGGAGCGGATGCTCATCGTCACCGTGGTCGGTACCGGCGGGATCATCCTGTATCACCTGGTCAACTACATCATCGATGCGTGGCCAGGGCAATGAAATGGCTAGCGTTTCTGATGATCTTCATCGTGTTGCTGATGGCAACGCTTGCGGAGGTGAGCCAATGAAGATGTCGACAGAAGAGATCGAGGTGCGCGTCTGGGCCATCATCGTGCTGGCGCTGACCGGCATCCTGGTGACCAGTGTGGTCGGCATCATCCTGGGCGTGATGTTCGTCGAGCACGACATGGAGAAGATCAGCCCGATCGACCAGGCCTTCCTGGCAATTCTCAAGGACGTGATGCTTTTGTGTATCGGCGCGGTCGGCGGGATCGTCGGGCGCAAGGGTGCCTACGCCGCGGCTAACATGATAGGCAAGGAGAAGGACGATGCTGCCGCTCGGCCCACTGCTTGAGGTAGGCGGCAAGATCCTCGACAGGGTCTTGCCTGACCCGGAGGCCAAGGCGAGAGCCCAGGCCGAGCTCGCGAAGCTCCACCAGGACGGCGAGCTCGCGAAGATGGCCAACGAGACGAAGCTCTTCGAGCTCGAGCAGAACAATCTGACCGAGCGGCTCAAGGCCGACATGGGCAGCGACAGCTGGCTATCGAAGAACATCAGGCCGATGACGCTGATCGCGATCCTGGCGGGCTACTTCACCTTCGCCATGATGAGCGCGTTCGGCAAGAACACCAACGAGAACTACGTCGAGCTCCTGGGTCAGTGGGGCATGTTGATCATGTCCTTCTACTTTGGCGGCCGCACGCTCGAGAAGATCATCGATATGAAGGCGAAGAAATGAAAGAGAACTTCGAGTCTGCGCTGGCGGCAGTGCTGCACCACGAGGGCGGCTACGTTGACCACCCGAAAGACCCAGGGGGCCGAACTAACAGGGGCGTGACGCAGCGCGTATGGGAAGAGTGGGTCAAGCGCCCGGTCGACGAGGCCGAGATGCGCAGCCTGACACCTGAGATGGTGGCGCCGCTCTACAAGCAGCGGTACTGGGATCGGGTGCGGGGTGACGACCTGCCGGCTGGTGTCGACTACGCGGTCTTCGACTGCGGGATCAACAGCGGCCCAGGCCGTGCGGTCAAGTTCCTGCAGCAGGTGGTCGGCGCCGATGATGATGGGGTGATCGGGCCTGGCACGCTGCGGGCTGTCGCGGCCATGCCTGCTGATGAGATCGTGTCCAAATACCAAGCGAAGCGTTTGGAGTTTCTGCAGGCGCTGCCGACCTGGGAGACGTTCGGCAAGGGATGGGGCCGGCGGGTGACCGAGGTGGCCAGCGCCGCCGGCAAGATGACCGAAGGGTCAGGCAGCAGCCTGGCCTGATTCTGCAGCCCGCTCCTCGGGCGTCAGGGTCGCGCCCAGCGCGGCCAGGCGCTGGTTGTACTTGGCCATGTGAATCGGCTTCAGGGCCAGCGGCAGGCGCCCCAGCTGACCTTCGTTGGCCTCGCGGAGCTCGCGGAGTTTGGTCATCCTGGTGCGAGCAGCAGCGCGGCCAGCCCTGGCGGTCTTGTCTGCCAGCGCCTCATAGGCTTCGTACCATCCTTCGATCGTAGGATACGACGCCAGCGGCTCTTCCCTGCCCGGCACCATCAGCGCGAAACCTGGGTGGCGAGGCGGGTTGCCTGACTCGGCGATGATGGCCTCGCGCTCGAGCTCCTCCTCGGTGATTGTCTCGACCTCGACGATCTCGATGCCGGCCTCCTGCGCCTGGTTGACCAGCTGCTCCACCGTGTCGGCCATCTGCTCGGCGATGACGATCGGGTCACTGGTCTGCACCACGGGCTCGACCTCAACGGGCGGTGGCGGCGCCGGCGGGGCGATGGCATCGAGCGGGTTGGCCGGCTTCGTGGGCGTGATGTCGCGCATCTTGCGGGGCTCATCGGCCGGGTAGTCCTGGGCCTCCTCGGCGGTGATCAAGCCCTTCAGCACGTCAGGGAAGGCGTCACGCAGGGCAAACCCACGGGCACGCATCTGTAACATTCTTTTGGGATACGACTGCCAGGGGCCGGCCTTGCCCCACAGCCCCGCTCTCTTGGCATCCTCGACACTGAACCTGGCAATCACCGGCATCCGGCCCTTGCGCCTGGCGATGCAGACGGCGCTGGGGTTCGGGGTGCCTTCGTTCTCGATGTGCTCATCGATGCCCTCGCAGAGCGGCGAGGCCTGCACCAGGGCGAGCGCAGCGTCACCGTACACGCTGGGCTTGCCGTTTATGACTGCGATGTTCTGGAGCGCCTGCATCGGGGCCAAGCCAATCTCATAGCCCCACTGCACGCAAACCAGGATGTCTGCGGGTTTTCCCTGGTACGCCTTGGGCACCATCGAGCTCGATGCCAGGTGCTCGCTAAACTGCATGGCTTCGGTCAGGGTTGCGGGTGCGAACCCGCGATGGGTAGTCAGTGTCATTTCATTTCCTTCACTGATAAAGTGGATTGTCGAACGCTGTACGCAGCCTTTGCGGGGACGATTTTTTGCGGCGTCGCAGCGTAGTTGCGCATCGGCCACTTGATCTCGAGGTTGCCGGCGGTGCCACGGTTGGCAGTGCGCAGCATCGTCTTCAATTTTTTCTCGGCCTCTTCCTGGTCAGCGGATGCCTTGGTGATCGTCTTCTTGGCCTCGAGAATTTCTCGCGCTAGGCGCTCGCCCTCGCTGCCCAAATCGATCGATGCTTCATCGGCCTGCGGGAACATGCGATCGGCATCCTTGCTGTTGATCGGCTGATACCAGTCGATGATCTGCTTCTTCTTCCAGACATCCAGCCGGCGCTGGAAGTCGGTGGCCAGGCCATAGATCCGGTCGACGAGCGGCTGGTGCGGAGCGAAAAGGAATAGCCGGAGCTCGGTGCCCTGATAGAGCACGGCGATGCAGCCCCAGCGGGCCTGGATGATGTCCATCTGGGCCTGCAGCTGGATCGGGCCACGGTACAGGGCTGGCGTGTCTTCCGGGCTGACGCTGGTCAGCTTGGCCTCGAGCACGCCTGTGCCTACAAGTTCGATCTGATCCTGGCCGATGACGTAGATCCCGGCGTCCGGGTCAGTGGTGATGATCTGCCCGCCACCGTCAGCGGTGCCGTCCAGGCTGCAGCAGAGCGGCACGTCGGGGTGATAGCGGGCAGCAGGGTGATCGGTGACCAGGTCGATCAGGCGCAGCCGGCGTGCGGCCTCGCGCAGGATAATGGGCTCGAGCTCATTGCCCCAGGCCATCGCTTCGTTGCCATCCGATCGGACGTTCTCGCCCTGCATGGCGCCGATGCTGTACTGGAGCTCATCGTTCGGCGAACGGTACTTCGACAGCCCCATGAGCGCCGGCAATCTGCTGGCGCTGAGCATGTCATCGGGGGTTACTTTGCTGACCATCGTGCGTCTCCTGTAAAGCATAGACCCGCACGACTCGAGCGTGCGCGGCCGGGTGATGCGCCTCGGTGTATCCGATGGCGCGAAACTGGCGGGTGCGGAAGACCGCGCCCAGCAGGCTAGGGTGAATGCCAGGCGGCAGGGTGACGGCCTCGCGTACTTCATTGATACTGACGAAACCGTGCTGGCGGGCGAACACGATGGCCGCTGCCCGGCACCGCTCGAGCAGGTCAGCGTGCTGCACCTCGAACAGGCCCATCTGCTGCTCTTTGATTGTCCGACCGTCGAGGCTCATAGCATGAGCCCCAGCAGCATGAGTCCAACTATGCACAACACCGCGATGAACCCGTCAGACAGACGACGCTTGCCGCCAGGCTTGCGCAGCAGGTAGTGCTGGATCTCAAGCTCCTCCCAGGTTGGTTTGTGCCGGAGCTCCGGCCGGTAGCCGGTGCCAATCGGCACCTTAGACAGTGGTTTTGACTCACGCATTGCAGGCCTCCAGAAGGTTGCGAACTTGCGACGGCGCCCAATTGCTGCCGCCGCGGGGGGTTGCGATACCGCGTGCTTGCAGGGCTGCAGCGATCTCGCGAAGGGTGGTGCAGCCGGCACGCTTGATGTCGGCCACGATCGGCGCCAGGCGCGTAGCGTAGGCACTGGCACGGGCCTGGATGGCAGCGATACCGGCGGCGCTGCCGCGCTCGGGGGTCGGGCACCCGAGCTTCACGCCACGGGCCTTCGCGGCCTGCAGGGCGGCTTTTGTGCGGCGGCTGATCTCCTCGCGCTCATGCTGGGCGACCACTGCGCGGATGCCGAACTCAAGGGTGCCGGCGTGCGGCATGTCGGCAGCGACGATCTGCACGCCAGAGTCGCGGAGCGTCAGAAGGAACGCAGCCTGGCGGGACAGGCGATCGATCTTGGCGATCAGCAGGGCGGCGCCGGTACGCTTGCACATAGCGATGGCTGCGGCCAGTTGGGGCCGGTCATCGTTCTTGCCGGACTCGATCTCGGTGAACGAGTGGGTGATGTCTGCAGCGTACTGCTTGACCGCAGCCTGCTGGGCCTCGAGGCCGAGGCCGGACTGGCCCTGGCGTTCGGTGGAGACGCGGAAATAGGCGACGAACTTGGTCATGGTGTTGCCCTCTTTCTGGGGTCAGCGGATGACGAACGGGGCCAGCAGGAGCACGGGCACGAGCGCCCAAGGTGACCCGGTGGCGAAGGCGGCGCCGAGGCCGGCGCCGAGTGCGATGAACGCGAGGATGGCCAGGATGCGCATGATCAGGCCTTTGACGCTTTGAGCACTGCGGTGTCGACCCAGTCGGCAATCTGAACTGGCACGCGACCGTTTTTTTGCTGACGGAACTGATACAGGTTCGCCAGATGGCAGAAGGTATTGCCGTCGCGCTGTGCGCCGGTGCCAATAACTTCCCAGGCGTGACCCATGTGAACGATTTTCTTGCCGATGAAGCTCTCGGCAATCGCTTTGTCGAGGATCTCTTGCAGGCTTTCAATCGTATGGCTGCGGTCGAGCCATACGCTTCTCTGGCTGACTCCGTTTGCACGGGTATGCACGACGATGACATTGCTGCTATTCCGACCTGGGATCACACTGAACCCTGGGATCGTCTTGATGGCATCGATGAGTTGCTGCTCTTGCTTGGTCATGTTCAGACTCCTCTTTCCGGGTGGTCTGCGATATCACTGCGATACCGCTGAGACAGATACTCGCATGGTTTTTTTCGACTTGTCAAATAGCCAAACGCCAGTGGCAAGTAAGGCAAACCCTAATCCGTTGCATTTGAGGCAACACTCGGGGTGTATCATCGCGGCATCACATTGATACAAGGAAGGCCGATGGAGATCGAGCCCTACAAGCCCTTCATGGTCAGGCTGAAGCCCAGCACCAGGGAGATGCTGGACAAGGCCGCCGAGGATCAGCGCCGCAGTCGGGCCAGCATCATCGATGAGCTCATACGCACGCATCTGTCGAGCCGCTACAGCGACGTGCATCAGCGCATTGAGCGGTTGCTGGCTGGCCGGCAATGATCAGGCGAGTGCGCAACCTGCAGCCGGGCCAGGTCTTCATCCTGAAGCGTACTGGCGAGCGATACGTCTTCATCCGGCGGTGCCACGAGACGCCTGGCGGCACCCGGTATGTCGTTCGGAAAATTCGTTATGCGCGAGAGAGCACCCTGCACCATAGCTGCCACGTCGAATGGAAGGGTGACTACGACGCTCACGTCCTGACGCAGTGGTTGGGGCTCGGATCCGATCCGCGAGCGGTGCGCGAGGTTGAGCTGGTGCTGCTCAGTCAGTGGGCCGAGCGCGAAGGAATCTTTGCGTGAGCCTGGCGGTCTACTTCACGGTCGATGGCCCGGCAGTCGGCAAGGGACGGCCGAGGGTCAGTACGATCGCAGGCAGGCCGCGCATGTACACGCCAGCCAAGACGGTGGCCTGGGAAAAGCTGGTGGCCGAGGCCGCGCACAACGCGATGGGCAATGTGCTGCCCTCGCCTCACCCGTGGTCGGTGCGGATCGTGATCTTCGCGCCGATCCCTGCCAGCTGGCCTAAACGCCGCCAGGAGGCCGCAAAGCGTGGCGATGAGGTTCCGGGTAAGCCGGATCTCGACAACGTCGCCAAGGCCGTTCTGGACGCCTGCAACGGGGTGCTCTACGAGGACGACAAGCAGGTCTGCAGGTTGAGGGTTGAGAAGGCCTACAGCACAGACGTGAGAACGGAGGTTTACGCGCATGAGGTGCTTAGGTGAGTGATGGGACGAGATTCTGCAGTCATTGCCAGATGCGAAACGGGCTCCTCAACGGTGGCGCCTGGAGGATCAGAAACGGAGGCCTGCACCGGCGCTGGATCTGTGGATCTTGCGTGTCACGGATGCGGGAGCGTGCACAGCAACGCCAGGGTGATCAACCTGCCGGATGGCCGCTCGGTTGGGAGTCAGAGCGAAGCGTACCGAGCCTGGTGCGAGGCAAGGTGGGCGATGACGCTTCCTGACAAGGTCGGCCCCCGGTCAACGAAGATGACCAAGGCCAGATACCTGCTCGAGGTGCAGAAGCACAGGGGCGAGGTTGCGGCGTACCAGCTGCGGGCACTGATGGTGAAGATGTGGAAGTCGAAGTAGATCTGATGCCGGTTGAGGTTGCGGTGCCGGTCAAGCCGCGGCCGAAGCAGAAGGACGCGGAGGTCAAGCGGCACCCGTGGGTGGTGATTCCGCGGCAGGCGGTGTTCGACCGGAAGATCACTGACGGGTCATTCCGCGTGCTGGTCGGGCTCTCATCGTTCTGCAATGCCGCGGGGCTGACGTGGGTTGGGCAGAAGCGCCTGGCGCAGGAGCTCCAGGTCAGCCGCCAGGTGATCACCACGCATCTGAGGAACTTGCGGGATCTGGGTTACGTCGAGGTCGCGTACCGCGGCTTCAGGGGAAGTCACAACAACACGTTGCGTGTCGTATTCGATCGGCGCATCACGGCCGACGAAGCCATCGCGGTAGCCAGCACGATTGAAGACTGCCGGCCACCGATCATCAAGGAGAAGGAAGCCAACATGTCACCGGAAGAACAGAAGGCGAAGATCGAGAAGCTGCTGCGGGGAGTCATCAAACCCGTCGCGGGACAGGCCAGTAAGACACCGTACAAGATGCCTGAAGGGGGCGAGACAATCGCCGTCAAACGCATTCGGGCGGGGATGAAGAGGAAGCCCATTGAGCAAGTTATACGAGCAAATGAGGAAACGGGCCATTCAGCAAGCCAGGACTGCGCTAAAGAGTCTAAAGACATAAGAGCAGTCTGTAGGGATAGGTTTAATGAAACGATTGATGATGACAGTGTTAAAGGGCTTGAGATGCTGACGACAGCGGCCGAGCTCGACGCGCTGATCGACGAGGTTCAGGCGCGGTACAGGGCCGAGGGGCTCGAGCCTCCGCGGATGGCGAAGACGCTGGATGCGGTGCTCGACCTGATCGATAGACGCCTTCAGGACGCGCTACAACGGCCCACAGGCGACGATCGGGGCGCAGGATGACCGGACATAGCCGCCAGCACCGATCGGAGCGTATAGGCCCGCTATTCGTGTTTGTACAGAACGCAGACGAACGATTGGGATTTGTACAGGCAGGGGGTAGGCGACGTGTCCCCAGCGGGCGGGAGCTCGAGCCTGGTGCGGATCGGGAGCGCCGGCAGGGGTGGTGCCTCGGTCGGCGACGCGGGACGGGCACCCTTGCCCCCTCCCCCTCCACCCGTATCGGTGGGGGCCTCTCCAAAATTTTCCCAGCAATTTCTTTGACGGGTGTTGTCCGGTAGGACGGCACGCGGTGATGTTTTTACAACAGAGGAGTGATGAAGATGGCGTATGAGTTGCGGGTTGGTCAGGGTCAGTTGTTTCGGGCGCGGAGTAAGAAGACGGACAGGAGCCCGGACATGACTGGGAAGTTGATGTTGCCGAATGGGGTGTTGGTGTATGTGAGCGGGTGGAGGAAGCAGACGCAGGCTGGGGAGGAGTGGATCAGTCTGCAGCTGGGGAACCCGGTGGATCAGCAGCAGGCGCATCAGAGTGCGGTGAAGGATACGGACGAGCAGATTCCGTTTTAAGGAGAGAAGTGATGAAAAAAGAGCCGTTAGTGAATGAGATGAGTATGCGCGACTACTTTGCCGCCAAGGCAATGCAGGGATTGTTGTCTGCGAACTGGTGCGATCAATGGCGTGCGTCTGGATTGGAGACAATGGAAAAGCAGGGTGACGCAATGCTGGTTGCTGATGCGTATGCAATAGCAGATGCCATGCTGAAGCATCGATCAAAGTAATGGTTGAAGGAGGTAGGTCATGGCTGGGCAGAAGAAGATCAGTGAGAAGGTGCCTAGCCTGAATGGCTGGGGTGGGGTGAGGAGTGTGCAGCGGAGGTTAGAGCGGTCGGCGACGATTGTGCAGAACCGTGAGGCGGTGGCGTATCAGTTGTTGGCGATGGCGAACATGAAGATCACGGACATTATGGATTGGGATGATGAGGGCAATGTCCGGGTGAAGGCGGCGAGTCGGATACCGCAGCACGCGCTGTACGCGATCAAGAACGTGAAGGTGACGAAGAACAAGGATGGAGGGCAGACGTTGGAGCTGGAGCTCTTCGACAAGGTTCAGGTGCTGCGTCTGTTGGCGAAGGCCAGTGGGTTGTTGGATGCGCCGGAGGATAACGAGAAGCCGAGTGTGATTGACGTGAATGTGGTGGCGCCCAGGGGGGAGACGTGAGTGTATGTGCTGAGTGTGGAAGCTGGAACAGCAAGGTGAAGGAATCGAGAAGGGACACGAGATACGGATGGAAGTGGAGGCTGAGGGATTGTATGGACTGTGGGCATCGGTGGAGTACATACGAATGCCCGGCAGAGGGGATGACGGTCGACGGGGAAGGAGACCCCGAGGGGAGGCTGGAGCGATGAAGACCCGGCACTGCGCGGAATGCAGACACCTGGACGTGAAGATCAATCAGAAGTCAGTGTGCGCCAGGGGGCACAAGCCGAAGTTCTTTATGGCGAAGACCATGTGGCAGGCCATCAACTGTGACTACGGATACAAGCGCAAGTGCGCTGATTACGAGGCGAAGAGATGATCAGACCGACGATGTTGGAAGTAGAGAATGGCGACGGGATTGCGCCAGACATCTCCATTTATCCAGAGTCGCTGATGGATGGGGATCTGTTCTTTAAGATCGACCAGGACGGTGAGAGCATCGTGGTGACGATGGACTGTCTGCGTGAACTGGTGATGGCAGCTGAACAACTGATGGCAGGAAGGAAACCATGATTGACTACTCTGAAGGATGTACCGAGTTGAAGCGCCTGGCTGATGCGATATGGCACGCCATGCTGGATCACCGCTACGCAGAGGCCCGTGAGCTCTGCAACGAGGTAGTGGTGATGGCGAGACTCACCAAGGCCCAGATCGCCGTGCAGACGAGGCCAGAGTGAGAACCAAGCAGGCCTCTGACAAGAGCGTGCCGGTCACGGGGCTGAAGCTCGACTTCAGCGAATCGCCCACCATCTTTGACTTCATCAGCAGCAAGTCATTCGTGCAGGGCATGATGGGGCCAGTGGGCTCTGGGAAGTCTTACGCCTGCGCTGCCAGGATCTTCATCCAGGCCGTCAAACAGAAGCCCTCCCCCATCGACAACATCCGCTACACGCGCTGGGCCGTGGTCAGAAACAGCTACCCGATGCTGAAGACCACCACCATCAAGACCTGGCTGGATCTGTTCCCAGAGTCGACCTTTGGCAATCTGCTCTGGACGCCACCGATCACACATCACATCAGACTGCCCGCCCGCGGTGACGCTGCAGGCATCGACTGTGAGGTCATCTTCCTGGCGCTCGATCAGCCGAAGGATGTCAGGAAGCTGCTCTCGCTCGAGCTCACAGGCGCATGGGTCAACGAGGCCCGAGAGCTCCCCAAAGCGGTCATAGACGGCCTCACGCACCGGGTTGGTAGGTATCCCACGAAGCGTGATGGTGGCGCGTCCTGGCACGGGATCTGGATGGATACGAACCCGATGGATGACGACCACTGGTGGCACAACATGGCCGAGAAGGAAAAGCCACAGGGGTGGAAGTTTTGGAAGCAGCCAGGCGGTGTCGTCGAGGTTCCTGCTGATGACCTGCCGGAGAACCCCGAGGCGAACGACCACGTCTTTGCTGCAGGCAAGTGGTGGAAGCTCAACCCGAAGGCAGAGAACATCAACAACCTGCCTGCCGGGTACTACGCGCAGATGCTGCCAGGCAAGAACCTGGACTGGATCCGCTGCTATGCCGCTGGTCAGTACACCTACGTCCAAGAAGGCAGGCCCGTCTGGCCAGAGTACGACGATGCCAGCATGTCTGGCGACACCGAGGTCGAGCCTGGCGTACCGATCCAGATCGGCCTGGACTTTGGTCTGACCCCTGCAGCCACCATCGGGCAGCGGTTACCCAACGGCCGCTGGCTGATCCACCATGAGATCGTCACCTTCGACATGGGCCTCGAGCGGTTCGGGCTGCAGCTACTGGCAGAGCTCAACCAGCGGTATCCAAACCACCAGGTCATGCTGTGGGGGGATCCTGCCGGCATGGCCAGGGATGCCATCTACGAGGTCACCAGCTTCGACTTCCTGAAGACACTCGGCCTACGAGCACAACCCACTGCCAGCAACGACTTCAAGGTACGCAGGGAAGCCGCTGCAGCGCCCATGCAGCGCCTGGTGAACGGTAAGCCAGGGTTGATCGTCAATCGCTCCTGCAAGCTCCTACGCAAAGCCCTGGGAGGTGGGTATCACTTCAAACGGGTGAGCATCGGCGCTGGCCAGGAACGCTTCAGGGATACGCCTAATAAGAATGAGCACTCGCACATTGGCGACTCATTCGGCTACCTGATGCTGGGCGGTGGCGAGTACAACCGGATGGTGCGAAAGAGCAACATGGCAGGCGCTCCACTGATACAAGCCACTACAGCATCCAGTGACTTTGACGTGTTTGCTTGACAGCATCCGGCCCGTTTGGCTACTGTACGCCCCGTTGGCGTCGAAACCGACAGTAGTCAGAGCCCTTGCACATGCTTCCCGCCCCTTGTCGTCTCCGAGGGGTTTCGACCGGGAGGCAGCTGCAAGGGCTTTTTCGTTGGTCGACGCGCTGATGGGGGCCATAACCCAGCCCTCGAGAAGGTAGACGCGACCGACTCGGATAAACATGGTTAGCCGGGCATGTCACTCCTGACGCAAGTCTCGGGTGAGAGAAACACCGGGCGGCAGTGTTGCAATCTGCTGCATCCTAGATAAACCAGAGCGTCTGATGGCCGGGATACCGCAAGGCTCCTCCCGGCCGAAGAAAACTGAGGCCCGCGTCTCGGGTGAGGTTTATATGGGTAACAACAAGACATCCAAGCGAACCAGGTGGCCTGTCACAGAGCGAACCGATTTCTCGCTGCCATCGAGCGATTGTGACTGCCCACCCTGGGAAGCGTGCGAGCACCTGCCAGCGTTTGACTGGACGACCGAGGTAACGCTCGAACAGTGGAATACGCTGAAGAATATCGAGTGATACCGGCGCGATACCTCCTCCCTTCCAATAGCCAAGCGCCCCGCTAGAATGCGCGACATGGGCGCGATCGACATCGACCTGAAGATCCAGCACCACTTCTCTGACGGGGTGTATGCCAGACAGATGGTGCTGCCAGCGGGTCACTTTGCGGTGACCCACGCGCACCAGTACGACCATCTGTCGATTCTGGCGAGCGGTGCGGTGACGGTGGAGGTCGATGGTGTTGTCTGCAGCTACCGAGCGCCGGCGGTGATCACGATCCTGGCGGGTCAGCACCACCGGATCGAAGCGCAGGAAGACACGGTCTGGTTCTGCATCCACGCTACCGATGAGCAAGACCCGGAGCGCATGGGTGAAGTGCTGATCAGGAGATAGAAGATGCCTTTTATTATTGCCGGCGCTGTTTTGCTCGGCACAGCCTACCAGGCGAACGAAGCACGCAAAGCGCGACGCCAAGCTGCAGAGCAGCAGCAGGTTCAGCTGCAGCAGCAGGAAGCCGATGCCGCAGCGATGCGCAACGCAATCGCTCAACAGACCGCTGCCTACGGACAGCAGGCCGCTTCCCTCCAATCGCAGGCTGAGACGGCACGCCAGGCCTTTCAGGCTTCTCAGCTTCAATATCAAGAAAACAAGCTCGCGATGGAGAACAAAGCCCGCGAGGTGCAAGCCGCTGCAGACGAAGAACGCAGGAAGGCCGCACAAGCCGAGGCCTCTGCGATCCGAGCCAGGACGCGTGGGGGCAGGCGCTCCCTACTCTCCCAGGAACGACTCACGCCTGAGCTCGGGGTGACCTCCTCGCAACTGGGCACAGGGATGATGCTCTGATGGCCACTGCCTTCACGCCAACCGAGCGCATGAGGCTTGCACGCAAGACCTCGAGCATCGATCAGCTGTCGAAGCAATTCCGACAGCAGGTCGCTGCACTCACCGGCGAGCAGGAACGAGCATTCACTACCTACCAGGCTGGCGTCAAAGAGAAGATGGCGCCATTCGAGTCGGCACTCGCTCAGTACCAGACCAAGGACTTCCCAGCCTACGAAGCAGCGACCGAGGCCTACAAGAGCAGGCTCAAGGCCTACGAGGCCCAGCTGGCTGAGATTCGCGCCAACCCGACCGTCAAGGCGATCGGAACCTACACAGAGAAGGTTCCTCGCTGGGGATTGTTCGGCCTGGCGGGATACACGAACGAGACCCGCACCTACGAGTACGACGAACCCCGGCCGCTGCCGACCTTCACTGAGACCGCTCCCGCGGCTCCTGTAGCGCCTGCTAGGCCTGAAATCGCAGCATTCAGCGATGAGCCCTTCCAGGCCCGCCGTGCAGAGCTCGAGCAGGGTCTGAAGCGTGAGCTCGGTGAACGTCGCTCTGCCCGCCTGGCGGCGGTGTCCCGTCGCAGCCGCAACATGCTTGCAGGAGCGTGACGATGGAAAAGAAAGACAAGATGCAAGAGAAGGTTCGCCGCGTAATGAAAGAGTATTCGGCGGGCAAGCTCAAGAGTTCCAGTGGACAGAAGGTCACCAGCCGCGACCAGGCCGTGGCGATCGCGATGTCTGAAGCCGGAATGGCGAGGAAGAAATGAAGGTCGAGATCGAGATCGAATCCAACGGCAAGGGCCACGGCGAAGAGATGAAGGCCATGAAGGCTACTGCCTTCCAGAAGAAGGTGGCGCAGATGATGGCCCAGCGTGCCGGCCGGCGTAAGCCTAACGAGCACGAGATGAAGATGGCCGCGGAGCTCGAGAGCGAGCTCGACGAGTACGGGATGAAGAAATGAAAGAGGTCTGGGACAAGCCGAGGCCGAAGGGTCTAGGCGAACCGAAGCAGCTTTCTCCGATGCAGAAGAAGGCCGCACAGATGATGGCACGCAAGTCAGGCCGGCCCTACCCGAATCTGGTCGACAACATGCGTGCTGCTCAAAAAGGAAAGTGACATGGCACAAGTACCCTTCCCCACCACGCCGGATTCTGTCGCCATCGGTGCGATCTCAATCTCCCCGGCTGATGCTGACCTGGCGGCGCCGGTGCGGGCGCTCTACATCGGCGGTGCTGGCAACGTGAAGATCACCGACACGCTGGGCAACGCCACGACTTTCAATGCTGTCCAGGCCGGATCGATCCTTCCGGTGATGGCCGTGAGGGTCTGGTCAACTGGCACAACCGCGACGAGCATCGTCGGGCTGATCTGACATGCTCATCGGCATCAACCTCAAGCTCTCGCACTTTGGCGGGTTTGGGGGCGGCATTGAGTTTCCATCGGTACTGCGGCTGGAAGACGGTGGCGGCATCCTGCTCGAGGATCTGGGATACCTGCTGCTAGAGACCACCGACTACCTCTCCTACAACGTCGAGTTGGAGGGCGGTGGCAACGTGCTGCTGGAAGACATGTCTTATCTGCTGTTCGAGAACGACGAGATCTACTTCGACAATCTCGAGCTCGAGAGCGGATACGACGCCCTGCTTGAGGACTTGGAATTCTTACTTTTGGAGAGTTGAAATGACTGACAAGGCCGTATCCGCGCTCACGTCGCTGACGGGCGCAAACACTGCCACGGGTGACCTGCTCTACATCGTTGACATCAGCGAAGCAGCTGCTGCTGATCGCTCGAAGAAGATCACCGCTGAAGAGCTTCAGAACTATGTGAAGAAGTTCCCGGCCACCATCGGCGTGGGTGGCGCAACGCCAGCTGCGTCTGGTGCTGGAATTTCGTTCCCGGCGACTGCCTCGGCATCGAGCGATGCGAACACGCTAGATGACTACGAGGAAGGCGATTGCAGTTCGTCGATAGCTATTGCTGGAACCACTTCTGCTGGAAGTGCAACATACTCAAGTAAATCCGCGAGATATGTAAAAATCGGCGCGATGGTTACTGTGTATGGCTATCTTTCTTGGAGTGGTCACACAGGAACAGGTTTCATGGAAATTAGCGGTCTTCCATTCGCATCGAATGCACAAGTCGCTTTGCATCCCACTGCCGCAATTGGATATCCGCACAATATTTCGTTGACTGCTGGAAATGTCGTAACAGCATTTGGTGCACCAGGCGCTTCAACAATTTCTTTGTATCAATATCCAACAGGCGGTGGTGCCAATAGTGCCGTTCCAATGGACGCCAGTGGCGATATTATGTTTTCAATTACCTATTCGATCTGATAACCACGCTGGATGGCGTGGTCGGACACAAAGGAGAAACTCATGTCGCTTGCAGAAACCACAGAAGTTGATCGCATCGAGATTGTCGGCAACGGCATCGTCCAGGTGCGTGAAGCCACAACGATCACCAAGGATGGCGAGTTCTTCGCTCGCAAGTTCAAACGCTGGGTGCTTACGCCTGGTCAGGATCTGACCGGGCAACCTGAGAAGGTTGTGGCGCAGTGCCAGGCAGCGTGGACGCCCGAGGTGATCGCGGCTTACCAGGCGCAGGTTGCAGCGGCGGCAGCAGGCCCAGGCCAGCGGTAAGTTCATCGCTATGAAGGCTCGCTACAAAGATCCAGAAGGCGGGCTGACAGAGGCCGGCAGACGGCATTACGAGTCGACGGGCGAGTCGAAGAACCTGCAGCCAGGCGTGAAGGATTCGAGCCCTACCGGGCAACGCGCCAGGCGCAAGGGCTCATTCCTCACGCGGTTCTATACGAACCCGAGCGGGCCGCTGGTCGACAAGGACGGTGATCCCACCAGGCTGGCGCTGGCAGCGCGGGCCTGGGGTGAGCCTGCACCGCGCACAGAGGCTGCGGCGCAACGTCTGGCCGCGAAGGGCAGGAATCTGCTGGCGAAGTACAAGGCCGAGGCATAAGTCATGGAATACGAGAAAGGCGGCGGGATGCGGCTGACGCCAGAGCAGATCCTCAAGCGGCAGCAGCTGGCGCAGACGAAGAAGGACGAGTTCCAATCCATCTACCAGGATGCCTACGAGTTCGCGCTCCCACAGCGCCAACTGTACGGTGTCTGGGAAGGCGGCAGCACGGGTACCAAGAAGATGCAGCGCGTCTTCGACAGTACAGCAATCAATAGCACCCAACGGTTTGCGAACAGGCTGCAGAGCGTAGTCTTCCCGCCCCAGCGCAAGTGGTCGAGGCTTGAGCCTGGCCCGTCGATTCCGCTCGAGCGTTCGCAGCAGGCGCAGGCGATCCTCGACGCATACTCCGACAAGATGTTCGCGGTGCTGAAGCAGAGCAACTTCGACATCGCGATCGGCGAGTTCCTGCTGGATCTTGCGGTCGGCACGGCCTGCATGATGGTGCAGCCTGGTGACGACGTGACGCCGATCAACTTTGTGCCGGTGCCGCTCTTCCTGGTCTGCTACGAGGAAGGCGCCAACGGCCAGGTCGACAACGTCTATCGCCGGATGCGGATGAAGGGCGAGTCGATCCAGCGCCAGTGGCCGGATGCAAAGATCAGCGAGGAGCTCGCACGCCGGATCGAGCAGAAGCCGACCGATGACATCGAGCTCATCGAGGCAACCATCCACGACTACAAGCGTGGTGACTACTGCTATCACGTCATCGACAAGCTGACCAAGACCGAGATCGTCTACCGGCGCCGCAAAACCTCGCCCTGGGTGATCTCGCGCTACATGAAGGTCGCTGGCGAAATCTACGGTCGAGGCCCGCTGATCACGGCGCTGCCCGACATCAAGACGCTCAACAAGACCAAAGAGCTCCTGCTGAAGAATGCTTCGCTTGCGGTGGCCGGTGTCTATACCGCTGCCGACGATGGCGTGCTGAACCCCAACACGGTCAAGATCGTGCCTGGCGCCATCATCCCGGTTGCCCGCAACGGTGGCCCCCAGGGTGCCAGCCTGCAGCCCCTTACCCGTGCCGGCGACTTCAACGTCAGCCAGCTGGTGATCAACGACCTGACGGCCAGCATCAAGCGGATCTTGCTGGATGAGTCGCTGCCGCCTGACAACATGAGCGCCAGGTCTGCCACCGAGATCGTCGAGCGGATGAAGGAGCTCGCGCAGAACCTGGGCAGCGCGTTCGGCCGCCTCATCAACGAGACGATGATCCCGCTGGTGGCCAAGATCCTCGAGGTCATGGACGAGCGCGGCATGATCGACCTGCCGCTCCGGGTCAACGGGCTCGAGGTCAAGGTGGTGCCGGTGGCCCCGCTCGCGATGGCCCAGAACATGGAAGAGGTCAACGCGATCCTGCAGTACGCGCAGCTGATGCAAGGGTTCGGCCCTGACGGCCAGCTGGCGCTCAAGACTGACGCAGCGGTCGACTACATCGGCGACAAGCTCGGCGTGCCATCCAGCGTGCGCAACAGCCGCGAGGAGCGTGCCGTGCTCATGGAAGAGGCCCAGAACCGGCAGATGGAAGCGATGGCAATGCAGAACGCAATGATGCAGGCCGCTGGCGTACCAGAAGGCCAGAACGTCGATCAGCGCCTAATGGAGGCGCTCAATGCGTGATGATGTCGCCCGTGCCGCAGCGGCAAAAGCACTGGATCTAGCCAGGCAAGCTCGCGATCAGGCAAAGCAAGGGCCGAAAGGTGAGAAGGGCGAGAAGGGCGATCCTGGTCAGATTCTGCTAAAGACTGTCCCAGTACCAGGCCCACAGGGCGAGAAAGGCGACACAGGACTGCGAGGCCCACAAGGGCCGGTTGGGCCGCGAGGTTTACAAGGCGAGCGAGGTGTCCCTGGCCCTGTAGGCCCAACGGGGCCACAGGGGCTGGTTGGCCCAGCGGGGCCGCAAGGCGAGAAAGGCTACCAGGGTGAGGATGGCCCGCCAGGGCCACGAGGGCCAGAAGGCCCAGCAGGCCCGATCGGCCCGATGCCAAAGCATGAGAAGAAAGGTCTCATGCTGCGCTTCGAGAAAGCGCCAGGCCAATGGGGCGAGTGGATCATCATGCCGACCGGCGGCGGTGGCGGCGGTCGAGATGACAAACTATTTGATCGCCAAGCGCAGCTGGTTGAGGTTGGCGATCTTGTCAAACAACAGGCATCGAACGCCGGCAAGGTTATTGGCACAGATGGCACTTCGTTGGCCTGGGTGGCTGGCGGTGGCGTGACATCTGTTAGCGGGACTGCGCCTATCGTTTCATCTGGCGGCGCAACGCCAGTCATTAGCCTGGCAGGCAATTACGGCGACACACAAAACCCGTATGCCAGCAAGACGGCCAACTTTGTCCTGGCCGCTCCTAATGGCACGGCAGGTGTTCCGACGTTTAGAGCGATTGTCGCCGCTGATATTCCGACGTTGAATCAGAACACAACAGGAACGGCTGCGAACGTCACCGGCACTGTTGCTATTGCTAACGGTGGCACAGGACAGACAACACAAACTGATGCGTTTGATGCGCTTGCGCCGACAACGAGTAAGGGTGATTTGATTGCTCACAACGGCACAGACAATGTGCGTGTTGCTGCTGGCACCAATGGATTTGTGCTGACTGCTGATTCGTCTGCTGCTGCTGGTGTCGCATGGGCTGCGGCGAGTGGCGGCGGAATATCTAGTGCAGACATCCAAGAATTTACAAGTACAGGCACATCTACTTGGACTAAGCCAGCGGGAGCTAAGCTGGTTTATGTGTTGATGTTTGGTGGTGGTGGTGGCGGTGCGTCTGGGAGGCGAAGGGCATCCGGGTCATCTGCTACTGCCGCCTTTGGCGGTGGCGGTGGGGGTGCTGGAGGAAGAACAGAGTTATGGATTCCGGCATCTGCTCTCGGAGCTACTGAGACGGTGACGGTTGGTGCTGGCGGCACAGGTGGCGCAGCACAAACTGCGGACGATACCAATGGAAGTAACGGAACCGATGGAACCATAACATCGTTCGGTTCATGGGGTTCAGCTAGACCAGGAACATCGGGCAGTGGCGGAAGTAGTACATCTGGGGGAGCCGGAAATGGCGGTGGCGGTCTCGCAGAATTGGCTTCTGGTAGCAATAACTTATCGGCATCAGGTGGAGCAGGAACTTCAAATAATGGAACATCTGGTAGTCGCGGAGGATATAGGCCAGGAGGTGGTGCAGGAGCGGCTGGTTTTGGCGCAGCGAGCACTACAGCTACAAACGGACAAGCCGGTGGGAAAGGTGGTTCACTTTTGACTTCTTCAACAGCCACCACTGGTGGTGGGGGCGCGTTTGGATTCGCTAATGCCAGTGGGGGAAATGGATCTAACGCAACCACCTATTTTGTAGGTGGTGATGGCGGTGGTGCCGGTGGATCAGGAACGACCACCGCTGGCGCTGGTGGGAACGGCGGATACCCCGGAGGCGGCGGTGGCGGCGGCGGTGCTGGTCACGCAGTCAACTCCGGCGCTGGTGGCAACGGTGGCAATGGTTATTGCCGGGTAATCACATTCTTCTGATCATGCCAAAGCAATTCCTACTTAATCCTGATGGCAGCATTCCTGCTAACGTCAACGTCCAGGCTCTGCATGATGCCGGGATTCCGCTGGTGTTGCCGACGCCAATGCCGAGAACGCCAGGTATGGTTGCTGTAGAGCAAGAGCCGGAATTGGTTGATGGTGTTTGGCGGCAGGTATGGGTTGAACAACCTGCGCCTGTACAGTCGCCAGAGGAGTCGACGGAATGAGTTGGGACGATCTTGAGGCTATCGAGCTCCCAGACATCCGCGACGCCAACCAGCAGCGGGATGACGCCGATCGTTTAATGCTGCGGGTGCTTGGAACCGAAGATGGAATGAAGCTGCTCGCCTGGATGCGGGCCATGTACGTTGACGTGCCGATCGCCGTGCCCGGCACCGACCCCTCGCACGCCTTCTACGCTGACGGTCAGCGTGCTGTCGTGCGGGACATCATGGCGCGGATCAGACGAGCGAGGAACCTGTGACAGAAGCGACCAACGAGCCCGGATCTTCCGGCTTACTCGATAGCGTCACCGTAGAAGACAGCACCAAACCAGCCGACCCGATAACGGCGGCTATCCCCCACAAAGCGGTTGAACCTGGCAGTGAGCCAGAAGATCCGCTTGAGCGTCCTGAATACTGGCCGGAGAACTTCTGGAAGAAGGACGCCAACGAGCCAGACCTGGAAGGCATCGCCAAGTCATGGCGCGACCTGCGGGCGAAGATCAGCAAGGGACACCACAACGCGCCGGCTGATGGCAACTACAACATGGGCTCATTCGGCGACACCGCTGCCGAGAACCCGATGGCGCAGGAGCTTGCAGCGTTCGCGAAGGACAACGGACTCAGCCAGGCTCAGTTCGACGACCTGGCGACCAGGCTGCGCACCAAGGCCGGCGAGCTCATGGAAGGCGAGCGGATCGACCCCGCTGCCGAGATGAAGAAGCTCGGGCCGAATGCCAATGCGATGGTCAATGGCATGGTTGACTGGGCTCGAGGCCTGGTCAACAAGGGTGTCTGGGGCAAAGAGGATTTCGAGGAGTTCAAGATCATGGGCGGCACCGCCCAGGGTCTGCGGGCTCTGATGAAGATCCGCGAAGCCTATGAGGGGCGCCTGCCGATTGAGACCTCCCCGATCGAGGGAGCGCCCACCAAGGAGGAGCTCTACCAGATGGTCGGCGATCCGCGCTACAAGACCGATCCGGCCTACAGGCAGAAGGTTGAGCGCCTGTTTAAGGCAGTGATACAGTGATTGCTCCCTGTCTCCTCCGGTGAAGCCTTTCAGCCCGCGCAATGCGGGCTGTTTTTTGTCCACTTGTCAATCGGTTAGATTGGGATTTAGAATCCGCGCAAGGCCCACCGGGTTTACCCGACCCTTGCCGCAGCGGTAGCTGACGAGTGGCTGGCGCAACCAGCAAGCATTCGGCCCTGGATTCCCAGGCTCACCGGCGCGAAACCCCACCATCAACTGAACGAGGTACATCATGAGTATTGGTCTTTCCAATGCCTTCGTGACCCTCTTCGACGCAGAGGTCAAGCAAGCCTATCAAGGTAAGGCGATGCTTGTCGGGGCCGTCCGGGCGCGTCGTGGAGTCGAAGGTTCTACCGTCAAGTTCCCAAAAGTTGGTCGCGGTACCGCTACCCTGCGCGTGCCCCAGACCGATGTCACCCCCATCAACGCGAGCTTCTCGCAGGTCACGCTGACCCTGCAGGACTGGAATGCCGCTGAGTACAGCGACATCTTCAGCCAGGCCAAGGTCAACTTCGACGAGCGCCAAGAGCTTGTGCAGGTTGTGGCCGCTGCCGTTGGTCGCCGTCAGGATCAGATGATCATCGACGCGCTGGTCAACTCGAGCACGGGTCTCACCGTTGCGAACAGCATCGGCGGCTCGAACACCAACCTGAACATGGCCAAGCTGCGCGATGCGAAGCGCCTGCTCGACAAGAGCAACGTGCCGCCCGATGGTCGCCACATCGTGATCCACGCCAACAACCTGGCCAACCTGCTGTCGGAGACCTCGGTCACGTCGAGCGACTTCAACAGCGTGAAGGCGCTGGTTCAGGGCGAGCTCAACACGTTCCTGGGCTTCACGTTCCACGTCATTGGTGATCGCTCGGAAGGCGGTCTGCCGATTGATGGTTCGAGTGACCGCAAGGTCTTCGCGTTCCATCAGCAGGCGATCGGCTACGGCGAAGGCATCGCCATGCGCACCGAGATCAACTACATCCCCGAGAAGACCAGCTGGCTGGTCAATGAAGTGTTCTCGGCGAATGCGGTTGCGATCGATGCCGAGGGCATTGTCCAGATCACCTGCCGCGAGTAAGGAGAACTGACATGGCATTCGATTCCGCTGGTTTCACCACTTATTCCGCGTCCAAGCGCGGCAACGCTCCGTCGATGTATGGCTACAAAACCGCAGACGCAATTGCGGATGTCAACACGTCGGGGTACTTCAACTCGATTGCCAACACGCTCGAGGTTGGCGACATCATCCACTGCGTGACTTCGACGGGTTCGACCGCCGTTGTCACTCTGGTGTATGTCGTCTCCAACTCTTCTGGCGTGGTGGACGTAACGGATGGCACCACGTTGTCGGCTACTGACGGCGACTAAGCGAGGGTGTCTGTTGGATGGCCAGCTTCTGTCTTAGACAGCGGCTGGCCATTTTCACATTGAGGGGCCGCAATGGCTGCAGGTGACACAGGAGTCAGGATCTGTTCGGACGCGCTGCTGCTGCTGGGCGCACGGGCGATCACCAGCTTCAACGACGGCACCGATGCGAGTTCGGTCTGTGACCGGCTCTACCCCAATGTCCGAGACACGACGCTGACGATGTATCGGTGGAGCTTCTCGGTGAAGAAGATTGCGCTCGCGCAGCTGGTGACCGCACCCAGCAGCGTCTGGCGCTACGCATACCAACTGCCTGGCGATCGGCTGGGCAACCCGCTCGCGGTCTACGCAAGCGCCAATGTGGGCTCACCCGTCCAGAAGGACTGGGAGATCCAGGGCGACCAGCTGCTGACCAACCTGCCAGCGGTCTATATCGACTACCAGTACAGCGTGCCCGAGTACGCGATGCCGCAGTATTTCGTGCAGCTGCTCAAGTACCAGATGGCCTGGCACATTGCCGAGGCGATCACCGAGCAGGCCGACAAGTCGCTGCGCTGGCAGCGGGTGGCGCTGGGTGACCCGGCTGAGAACATGCGCGGCGGGTACTTCCGGCAGGCCACGCAGATGGATGCGCAGGGCAACCCGAGCCGGGTGATTGAAGACTACACACTAGTGGCCGTGAGGTACTGACGTGCCGCGATTTGTCGAACTGCAGAGCAACTTCTCGACGGGTGAGCTCGATCCGCTGCTGCGTGCACGGGTTGATCTGCAGGCCTACAACAACGCGCTGGCCAAGGCTACCAATGTGCTGATCCAGCCCCAGGGTGGGTTGAAGCGCCGGCCAGGCACCAAGTACATCCTCGAGCTCCCCAACAGCGGGGCGAGCAGCGCCGGCAACGGCGTGCGCCTGGTGCCGTTCCAGTTCTCGGTCGATGACTCCTACATGCTGGTGTTCACGCACAACCGCATGTACATCATCAAGAACGGCGTGGTGCAGACCAACATCAACGGCAGCGGCAATAACTACCTGACGACCAGCATTGGCAGCAGCATTGTCGACGACATGTGTTGGACACAGTCGGCTGACACGCTGATCGTTGTCCACCCGGATCTGCAGCCGGTGCGGATCACGCGCACCAGCGACACGGCCTGGACGGCCACGACGATTACGTTCGACTCGATCCCGAAGTACGCCTTCAACATCGACTTCCATACGAACAACGGTTCGACGCTCACGCCAAGCGCGGTGAGCGGCAACATCACGCTGACGGCCTCGACGACTCACCACGACAGTGGCGCAGCGCAGGCCGGATCGACGACCACGATCACGCTGAAGTCGACCGCGAGCGCCACCGACGATGTCTACAACGGCATGTACGTCACGATCACCAGCGGCACGGGTTCGGGCCAGATCAGGCTGATCGAGGACTATGTCGGCAGCACCAAAGTCGCGACGGTTGCCGAAGCCTGGACGACGGCGCCTGATGCCACCAGCAACTACGAGATCACGACCTGGACGACGCAGTCGGTCAACCAGTACGTCAACGCCAGCCCGCAGGGCCGCGCCAGGATCCTGCGTTACGTCTCGAGCACGGTGGTCGAGGCGGTGACCGAGTACCCATTCTTCAACGCCAGCGCGATCGATGCTGGCCGCTGGGAGCTCGAGCACGGGTATGTGGATGTCTGGAGCTCAGACAAGGGATGGCCGCGCACGGTTACGTTCCACGAGGGGCGCCTGTACTTTGGCGGCAGCAAGTCTCGGCCGAGCACCATCTGGGGTTCGAAGATCGGCCTCTTCTATGACTTCGTCCCGACCGAGAACCTGGACGATGACGCGCTCGAGGCCACGCTCGACACCAACGACCTGAACGTCATCACCGACATCATCAGCGGCCGCGACTTCCAGGTGTTCACGACCGGCGGCGAGTTCTATGTCCCGCAGCAGGGAAGCGATCCAATCACGCCGCTGACGTTCACGTTCAAGAACGTGAGCAAGAACGGCATCAAGCCTGGCACGCGGGTGCAGGCGCTCGAGTCGGGATCGGTCTACATCCAGCGCCAGGGCAAGTCGCTCAACGAGTTCGTTTTCAACGACACGCAGCTGACGTACATCACCCAGAGGATCTCGCTGCTGTCTGGCCACCTTTTGAAGGGGCCGCAGCGGATCGCCATGCGCAGGGCGACCAGCACCGAGGAAGGTGACCTGCTGCTGATCACCAACACCGACGACGGCAGCATGGCAGCGTTCAGCGTCATGCGCAGCCAGCAGATCACTGCGCCATCCGAGTACATCACCACTGGCGACTTCATCGATGTCGGCATCGACGTGACCGACATCTACACGGTGACCAGGCGCATCGCGGCTGCAGACCTGCTGCTTGAGAGCGGCAGTCACCTGCTGACCGAGGACGGTGAGCCGATGCTGCTCGAGCATGGTGGGCCGAAGTATTTCGTCGAGCTCTTCGACGACAACCTGTACACCGACTGCGCGGTCACCGGCGGCGCTGCATCTGGCGCGTCTGGTCTGCCGATGATCAATGAGATCGTCAACGTGATCTGCGACGGGGTGCCGCAGGGCGACGAGGAAGTGAGCGCCGCTGGCACCGTGACGTTCGACCGGGCATCGGTCTACACCTACGAGGTCGGCCTGCCCTTCACGGTCTACTGCAAGACGATGCCGGCAGAGATCCAACTGCAGACCGGGTCGCGCATCAGCTTCAAGAAGCGGATCGTCGAGATCAACGCGATCGTGTCAGAGACTCAGGAGCTTGTGATCAATGACCAGCCGGTCGCGTTCCGGCTGATGGACAACCCGCTGCTGGATGAGCCGGTTCCAACCTTTACCGGCATCAAGCGCGTGAACGGCGTGCTGGGCTACGACCGCGAACAGGCCATCGAGATCGAGCAGACCCTGCCGCTCAAGATGACGCTGCTCGGTCTTGACTACCGCATCGCGGTCTACTCAGGAACCTGACATGGCAGCCGAAGCAGGAGGATACGATCCAGGCGCCGGCGTGGCACCAGCTGCAGCCGGAGGCTTCAACGTGAGCGCGGGACAGATGAACGCCGCAGCCGGGCTCATCGGTGCCTATGGTGCGGCGCAGGCCCAGATGGCGCAGGCCATCAACCAGCAGACCGCCTACCTGGTGCAGGCCCGCGACACGCTCGCGGTGGCCGAGGTTCGCGCCGAGATGGCCGAGACCTATGCCCAGGTGCAGGCTGGTCGGGCGCTCAAGCGGGCCGAGATGGAGGCCCAGAACTACCAGATCGCTGGCAACACCTTGCTCAAGAACATGCGCCGTGCCAATGCTGCAGCTCGAGCTCGAGCAGCTGCTGCAGGCGTGGCGTTCGGCGAAGGCAGCGCAGCGGGCGTCCAGATCGAGAACGTGGCGGCGACCATGCGCGATGTCGGCATTGCCGATCTGAATGCGCTGACCGCTCGCGTGCTCGGGTTCGAGGATGCGACGGCCATGCTGCAGTCGACCGAATACCAGAACTATCTGAACATGTTCCAGGCCAAGCGTGCTGCCGGCGGTCTTGAGTCTGCAGCAGCGATCACGCGCCGCACCGGTGGATTGATGGCCGGGGCTACGCTGCTCGAGGGCGGCACCAGGTTTGCAAGGACAATCTGATGGCAACGCTCCCGGTTATCGAAGGCGGTCAGATCATGCTGCGCGGGGCGCAGGGCGGCGTGCCGATGGCGCAAGTCTCTCCTCAGGTTGTAGAGCCGATCGCAGCCAGGGCCGCTGCCCAGCAGGGTGGCACCCTTGCGCAGATTCTCGACCGGATGAGCGAGAGCGCCTTCCGCGAGGCTGGGCGCCTGGCGCAGGTTGAGGCCTTCCAGTTCGCCGCTGACAACCCGATCACGCCGGCGCAAATCGAAATCGCAAAGAACGGCGGATCAATCGATCGCGGCCGTGCTGGCAGCATCTTCGATGAGGCGCTGCGCAAAGCCCGAGCTCTCGAGCTCTCTTCTCACTTTGAGATGGAGGGCCGCAACGAGCTCAAGAAGATCCTGGTCGATGTCGAGCAAGGGACGATCACTGGCGAGGATGCCAGCAGACGTATCGCCACGATCACCAACGGATACAACAAGGCACTGACCGCGCAGGATCCCGAGGCCGCGCTCAAGTTCCGCGCCACCATGTCGCTGCACGGGAACACCGTGCTGAACGCTGCCTACGAGGCTGACGCCAAGCGAGCCAAGGCGCAGCGCATTGCCAAGTTTGATGCGGACTTCGACAACGGCGTGCGCATTCTTGAGGCCACTGCATCGCAGCATCCTGACCGCATTGACGAGCTCGCCGATGTCTTCCGTCGCAACATCACCATGCAGGCGATGATTCTGGGCGACGCAGGCCTGCAGAGGGAATACAGCACCAAGTTCGAGACATCACTGCGCAACGCGAAGATCAACGCGCTGACCAGGCACCTGCAGGAAAACGAGTACATCGTCAACCCAGAGCAGACGCTCACGCGGATCCGGGCTGGTGATGTCGGCAAGATGAGCCCGCTGCTGCAGCAGATGATCGTCAACGACTTCGATGCAGTGGCGAAGGTTACGGCCAACTACATGGTGTCGGTAAACCAGCGCGAGATGCTTGCGAAGAATGAGCGCGATCGTCTCAAGCGCGAGGCCGAGCGCAATGCGTACAACCTGCTCGAGATGATCTTTCCGTTGCCAGAGGGTGACCCGACTCGCAATCAATTGATCGGAGAACTGACGAAGTTACCCGAGGGCGCTGTACCGATCGGCACATTGAAGGATCTGCTGTCGCCGAGCCAGGGCGAAAGCAATGCACGGGTGCTCTTCAATGTGACCCAGGGCATCTACAACAACACGATCACGCAGCCTGATCAGATCTGGCAGATGGTCGGCAAAGGTCTGTCGCCGAAGGATGCTGTCGGTGCGCTCAAGCTGCTGCAGTCTGAAGACCGGCGCGACCAGTCAGAGCTCGATCGTGGCATCAGCCGGCTGGCAGGCATCCCGGTGATTCCTGGCAGCGTGGTGGTGCTTGACCCGAAGGGCGAGGAGTTCAAGCGCAGGTCTGAGCTCCAGGCGCAGGCGCTCGACATCCAGGCGCAGGCGGCACGCGATGGCAAGGTGATGACGCCGCGCCAGATCCTGCAGCAACTGGAGACCAACCTCGAGCAACGTCGCGGTACAGAAGAGGCCAAGGCTGCGCAGCGCCAGCTGCAGGACGACACCTCGCCGTGGGTCAAGAAAGCCGGAGGAAAGATCACTCGAGATAGCCTGCCTGCTCTTGAACGGAGCGGCAAGCTCAACGCCAACGAGCTCAAGCGTGTCCGGCAGCTGCTCGACCAGGCCGATGGAGTGAAGTGATGCAGATCGAAGACGCATACCTCAATCGGCTGTCCAACTTCCAGTTCCCTGGCGAGACGGCGATCCCCGAGGCGCAGGACGCCGCGATGCAGGCAACGGTAGGCACGCTGCCCGCCCAGGAACCGAAGCAGCAGCCGGAGGCCAGCATCGGGCCGATTCCGCGCAACATGTTCCAGCAGGCGATCGGCAAGTTCGGCGAGGCGCTGACCGCTGCAGGCGTGCAGCTGGACAAGGTCGGCATCGACATCCCGGTGCTCGGCCGCGTGACCCTCAAGGATCTGACGGTCGGCGAAGCCGGCAAGGTGATCGAGGACATGAGCTACGGGTTCATGCCGACCCGTGGCGCTGGCGGCATTGGCGGCACTGCAGGGCTGAAACCCGAGGCGGCTGAACTGCTGAACCTGCCGATCGTCGGCACCGCAGCCAAAGCAGCGGGAACCGTTGCGAGGGCGATCCCTGGCGCTCTACCTGCTGCAGCTGCTGCGATTGCTGCCCAGCCTACCGAGGCCGAGGGCGGCGTCGGATCGCTGGCCAGGAAGATCGGCGCCAACGTGGTGAGCACCAGGTTGCCGACCGCTGTGAAGGCCACCGAGAACCCGCTCACGCAAAACCTGGTCATCGGACTGGATGCGGCCAAGGCAGACCCTGCTGCGTTCACGCACAACGTCAACCTGGTCAAGGCCTACCCCAACATCAAGACGCAGGCCACCGACACCAACCAGGTGGCCGAGGACTTCATCACCGAGGTGAAGGACAACCTGCTCTACCTGTACGACCAGGTGCCGGATGCCACGCGCCAGCGCAGCAAGCTCTGGTACGACGGTGCTCGCAACATCGTCGACCGCTGGGGCCGCGAGTACAACCAGCCAGACCAGGCGTTATCCGGCGTGCTGGCCGTGCTGTCGCCCCAGAAAGACTGGTTTATGAATGTGTCGCTCGGCCAGCGGGTGATCGATATCACGCAGAACCAGTGGGCGTTCCGCTGGGACAGTGACATGGATCAGATCGCTGCACAGATCTGGGCTGACCCGAAGTACAAGCCGGTGCTCGACCTAGTGCGTGGCAAGAGCCTGGCCGAGCTCGAGGGGCCGGCAGAGCGAGCACTGTGGGTGCGTACCTTCGACCAGGCCTTCAACCCGCGCAGCCACCAGATCGTCACGCCTGAAGGTGACTTCGCTGATGTCAGGAAGACCCAGGCCGGCAAGGAGTTCAAGGTCGCCTGGGGCTCACTCAATGAGATCGGCAAGGCGATCTCGATCCTCGAGGATCCGAGCAAGGCCAACATCAGCACGATGCTTGGCGGTCAGCACAAGGTGCGGAACTTCTACAACAACATCTATGCGCCGACAGATCCTGCTGGCCACGTCACGATCGACACGCATGCGGTTGCTGCTGGCCTGCTGCGCCCACTCTCCGGCAACAGCCGCGAGGTGCTGCACAATTTCGGCTCTGGCGTGAAAGGCGAGATGGGGCCGAAGAACAGTTCAATCACCGGTGTGCAGGGAACCTACGGGCTCTATGCCGAGGCGTACCGTCGCGCCGCTGCCGAGCGTGGCGTGCTGCCCAGGGAGATGCAGTCGATCACCTGGGAGGCTGTGCGCGGCTTGTTCCCTGACACATTCAAGACGCCGGCCAATGCTCGCAGGATCGACGACATCTGGGTAAGATATGGGAATGGCGAGCTCTCAATCAACGAGGCCCGAGATGAGGTCATCAAAGCAGCCGGTGGAATCCGCGCCCCCGAGTGGGAAGGAAGTGGACTTCGTGGTGCAGCTACTCCAGAAGGCGGGACTCCCGGTAACGCGGGAGAACTACCTGGGGTTGGCGTACCCGGAGGGAGTGCCGGACGACCTGGACGAAATGAGCCTGCCGCCGGAAGTACGTCTCGCGTAACTCGGGGCGGTCGCGCTCCGCAGCCTGGAGCGCAGTGATGGCCATCCCCAATACTCCCCTTGAACAGCGTCTTGGCCAGATGCTGCCGCAGGTCGATCCTCCGGGTGAGATGCCGCTGGAACCGATGCCAGCGGATCAGCAACTAGAACCCGCTGAGATCCAGCCGCTGACCAGCGAGCCTGGTTCCCCAACGATGGAAGAGCCGGTGCAGGTTGCCGGTTTGGGTTCTGTCGTTCGCAAGGCTGTAGGGAAAGCAGCGCCGAAAGCGGTGCGCGACATCAGCCCCGAGGCCTACCAGGCGAAGCCAGGCGAGCTCCCACCGGTTACGACCGAAGGTCGGTTCCGTGTCATCCCTGAAGCTGACGAGCAACTTACAGGCGAGGTCGAGCGTGCCGTCGATCGCCGGCAGAAGTTCAGCCCGCTGACTGGCAAGCCGCCTGAGGAAGCCTTCAACCTGGGGCGCTATGCCGACCGTGATGCGGCTGGCGTGGTGGCCGGCGTATCTGATGCGCTCGGCATCCAGACCAAGCGGGTGACGTTCGACGAGATCAAGAAGAAGGCAGCAGAGTCTGGCATCGGCGAGCAGTTCCTGGCGCGTCTGGTGTCGCCTGTTGAGGGCAAGATGCTGGGCAGCGCGGTCGAGACCTACAAGGCGCTCGAGGTGCTCGAGAGCTCGGCCGGTGAGCTCGACCGTCTGTTCAAACTGGTGGCCAACGGCCAGGCTACTGATGCCCAGAAACTGCAGCTGCGCCAGCAGGTCGCGCTGCACGGCATGATCCAGAAGGGCGTGAAAGGGATCCAGACCGAGACCGCCCGCGCCCTGGCTGTCTTCCGCATCCCGCGTGAAGGCAATGCCGACGTGATTCGCCAGGTGCTCGATGAGTACGGCGGCGACAAGTCGCTGACCGACATGGCGCGTGCCTACCTGACGCTCGAGACCCGTGCCGCTCGCAACCAGTTGGTCGAGCAGTCGATGATGTCCGGCGTCAAGGATGTCTGGTTCTCCACGTTCATCAACGGCCTGCTGTCCAGCCCGGTGAGCCACGCGAAGAACATCCTGGGCAACTCGATGTTCGGGCTCTACCAGATTCCCGAGCGGCTGATCGCATCGTTCTACAGCAACACCCTCCCGCAAGGCGTGCGCAGCTGGCGCTCGCTGCTGCCTGGTAGCGAGGCCGACAAGATCGGTTACGACGAAACGCTGACGATGGTGCAGTCGCTGCGCAACGGCGTGGTCGAGGGACTCACGCTGGCGGCTGATGCGTTCAAGAAGAACCAGCCAAGCGACCTGCTGACCAAGATCGAACTGCAGCGCACGCCCCAGGAATCAATGGGCGAGACCCTGCAGCGGATCAGTGGTGTCGGCCAAGACACCTGGCTGGGCAAGGCCTTCGACTACTACGGCACGGCGGTCACGCTACCCGGTCGCATGATGATGACCGAGGACGAGTTCTTCAAAGGCGTGTTCTACCGGATGCACCTGAACACGCTGGTCACCAGGCGCGGCAAGCAGGTCTACCGTGATGCGATCGAGAACGGTCTGCCAGAAGCGGATGCGATGGCGCGGATGGAGACTGAGGTTGCCGGCCTACTGCAGCACCCTCCTCGCGACCTGGACGAAGCCGCGATGGATTACGCCAGGCGCGGCACATTCACCGCAGAACTGCCGCCGGCGCTGAACAAACTGCAGCAGGTCTTCAACACCCCGGCGCTCAAGGTACTGGTGCCATTCTTCAAGACACCAGCCAACATCGGCATCGAGGTGATCGAGCGCACGCCGTTCGCGCCGCTGTCCAGCAAGTGGCGCAACGAGATCGCAGAGGGTGGCATCTACCGCGACATGGCGCTCGCCAAGGTCACGCTGGGTTCTGCTGTGCTGGCGACGTTTGGCGCGATAGCAAGCGAAGGCCTGATCACCGGTCGCGGCCCAGAGCGCAAGGCTGACCGCGAGGCGCTGATGCGAGACGGGTGGAAGCCCTACTCTTTCAAAATCGGCGACCAGTACGTCAGCTATTCAGGCCTCGAGCCTGTCTCTGCGCTGCTGGCGATTGCTGCCGACTATGCCGAATACGCCAGGCATGAGCCTGATGCCGGCAAGATCGAGCAGGTATTCATGGGCGCGACCTATGGCCTGTACGAGTACCTGAAGGAGCAGCCATACCTACAGGGCGTCGCTGATGTCGCCAAGCTGATCGGCACCAACCAGCAGGGCCAGGTCGACGGCAAGAAGATCGTCAACGAACTTGCCAAGCAATACGGCGGCTTTGTTATCGGCGGGTCACCGGCCGGCGCGTATGGTTCGCTGGTGGCCAGCATTGAGCGGCTGATAGATCCAACCGTGCGTGACGTGCGAACCAACCCAGACCTGCCGATGGGCGTGCGCGGCTTCTATGAGGCCTTCCAGCGGTATCGCAGCCGCCTGCCCTATGCCAGCGAGGCGCTGCCCGAGGCGCTCAACCTATGGGGTGACCCGGTGCTGGCTGGTCAGGGCAAGGCCTACGAACTGGTGCTGCCGACTCGCGTGAGCCCGCAGCAGTTCAGCGAGGTTGACGATGCGCTGGTGCGGATCGGTTCGCCGGTCGGGATGCCGGAGCGCAAGATCGACGGCGTGGAAATGAGCGCGGCACAATACAACCGGCTGCTCACGATCTACGGAAAAGAGCTCGGCGAAGAGAGAGAACTGAAGGATAAGACCAAGAAGTTTTTCAACGTCAAAGACATTCTGTTAGAAACTATGCAGATGCCAGGGTTTGACCTGTTGAACCTGGACGACCAGCAGAAGACGGTGCAGCGCGTGCATTCTCGATACATGGACGCGGCAAAGAAGAAGCTGCTCTCGGAAGATGTGAACCTGCAGGCCAAGATCGACGAGCTCAAAGAGCTTCGCCGTGCCAATGGCATGTACTACAAGCCGGACTGATCGAGTACAAATACCAACTGGAAGGATTGAGCGATGGGCGTCCCAATCAACAACGTCACCAGGCGCGTGGTCTACGCGGCGAGCGGCACCGGCCCGTACAACTTCACGTTCGAGATCCTGGCGAACACCGACATCGCGGTCTATCGCGACGACACGCTGCTGGTGCTCACTACTGACTACACAGTCACGATCAATGCCAACGGCACCGGCTATATCACGTTGACGGCCACGCCAACAGGCGCCACCCAGATCGCGATCGTCGGCAACCGGACGATCAGCCGCACCACCGACTTCGTGACCGGCGGTGATTTTTTCGCCAACGTGCTGAACGACGAGCTCGACCAGCAGACGATCTTCGCGCAGCAGAATGCCGAAGGCCTTGGCCGTGCGCTGACTGCGCCACAGACAGACCCGATCAGCATCAACATGACCCTGCCTGGCCGCACGACCAGGGCGAACAAGTATCTGTCATTCGACGCGAACGGCAATCCGACAGCCACGGCCGGCGCCCCGAATACGCTCTACTACGGCAGCTACACGTCAGACCCGACCACCAGGCCGGATGGCACGGCGCGTGTCGCTGGTGACCTGTACTACAACAGCGTGGCAGCAATGGTGAAGGTATACACCGCTGGCGGCTGGGTGAACATGGGAACCGGCACCTACACGATCTACCGGGCGCTGGCCACTGCTGGCCAGACGAGCATCACGACCAGCTACGTTATCGGCAGCGTGCAGGTGTACATCAACGGCGTGCAGCTTTACTCGACCGAGTTCACGGCGACCAACGGCACCAGCATCACAGGGCTGTCGGCGCTGTCGCTCAACGACGAGATCACGGTCATCAGTACGAACCAGCTGGCCTACGCGGTGCCGGTGACCATCAGCACGTCATCGCCGAGCGGGTCTGCATCCAACGGCGCACTCTGGCTGCGGGTGGCATCGTGAGGATGTCTGTCTACAGCGGCGGCGCCTGGAAGGATGTCATCGTCGCGTACACCTATGACGAACCGTCTGCCTCATGGAAGGAAGTGCAGAACATTCACGTCTATCGCAATGCGCAATGGGAGCGCGTGCATGACAAGGCTGATCTGTATGTCATCACTCTTGCCACGGTTAACTCTCTTGGCAAAGCGGTGCTTACGGATCCTCAGTTTAACTTCGTCAATGCAGCTTACTGGGGAACCTTAATTGGTGGCCGAGCTCTCGGGAATATCGACAACAATTTCTTCCCGCCAGAAATTGACGGCGCTGACGTAGCGATTCTGGGTAATTACGTTTTGTATGGCCCGGCTTCGATTGGTGCTGCAGAGCGCGAGTGGATCGAACGCGAAATCATCCCGTACGCGACGAGCAATCCACCACCGCCGTGATGTAAATGAGCGTCTCAAATCTTTTAATGGACAGTTTGTTGAGTGGTATGAGGTGATTGATGACAACAGCAAACGAAGTGGAGGCTCGGCTGATGACTCACGAGGAAGTGTGCGCGGTCAGGTATGACGGCATCAACGCCAGGCTCAAGCGCATCGAGCACATTCTGATCGGCGCCGCCGGCGCGATCATTCTGCTCCTCCTCAGCCTGGTGCTGAAGGTCTGACATGGTCGAGGTCGCGGTCGCACTCGCCGCCGCCCAGGCCGCTGTCGCTGGCATCAAGCAGGCGATCCAGGTAGGCCGCGATGCCAAGGAATGCCTTGGCGAGTTCATGCAACTGTTTGATGCCCAGGATCAGATCCAGAAGGCCAGCACCGAAGAGCGGGCGAAGCTGCCGCCGGAGAAGCAGAAGAGCGCCATGAGCGAGGCGCTAGAGACTGTCATCGCGGCCAAGAAGGTTCGCGAGATGACCGAGGAGCTCAAGCAGTTTCTGGTCTGGTCAGGTCAGTCTGATGTCTGGGATGAGATCCAGCGCGAGCACAACGCAGTGGTGCAGCGTCGCAAGTCTGCTGAGATCGCAGCCAAGCGTAAGGCCGAGGAAGACGCAGCGCGGAAGCTGAAGCAGCGCAAGGAGCGGATGCTCATCGTCACCGTGGTCGGTACCGGCGGGATCATCCTGTATCACCTGGTCAACTACATCATCGATGCGTGGCCAGGGCAATGAAATGGCTAGCGTTTCTGATGATCTTCATCGTGTTGCTGATGGCAACGCTTGCGGAGGTGAGCCAATGAAGATGTCGACAGAAGAGATCGAGGTGCGCGTCTGGGCCATCATCGTGCTGGCGCTGACCGGCATCCTGGTGACCAGTGTGGTCGGCATCATCCTGGGCGTGATGTTCGTCGAGCACGACATGGAGAAGATCAGCCCGATCGACCAGGCCTTCCTGGCAATTCTCAAGGACGTGATGCTTTTGTGTATCGGCGCGGTCGGCGGGATCGTCGGGCGCAAGGGTGCCTACGCCGCGGCTAACATGATAGGCAAGGAGAAGGACGATGCTGCCGCTCGGCCCACTGCTTGAGGTAGGCGGCAAGATCCTCGACAGGGTCTTGCCTGACCCGGAGGCCAAGGCGAGAGCCCAGGCCGAGCTCGCGAAGCTCCACCAGGACGGCGAGCTCGCGAAGATGGCCAACGAGACGAAGCTCTTCGAGCTCGAGCAGAACAATCTGACCGAGCGGCTCAAGGCCGACATGGGCAGCGACAGCTGGCTATCGAAGAACATCAGGCCGATGACGCTGATCGCGATCCTGGCGGGCTACTTCACCTTCGCCATGATGAGCGCGTTCGGCAAGAACACCAACGAGAACTACGTCGAGCTCCTGGGTCAGTGGGGCATGTTGATCATGTCCTTCTACTTTGGCGGCCGCACGCTCGAGAAGATCATCGATATGAAGGCGAAGAAATGAAAGAGAACTTCGAGTCTGCGCTGGCGGCAGTGCTGCACCACGAGGGCGGCTACGTTGACCACCCGAAAGACCCAGGGGGCCGAACTAACAGGGGCGTGACGCAGCGCGTATGGGAAGAGTGGGTCAAGCGCCCGGTCGACGAGGCCGAGATGCGCAGCCTGACACCTGAGATGGTGGCGCCGCTCTACAAGCAGCGGTACTGGGATCGGGTGCGGGGTGACGACCTGCCGGCTGGTGTCGACTACGCGGTCTTCGACTGCGGGATCAACAGCGGCCCAGGCCGTGCGGTCAAGTTCCTGCAGCAGGTGGTCGGCGCCGATGATGATGGGGTGATCGGGCCTGGCACGCTGCGGGCTGTCGCGGCCATGCCTGCTGATGAGATCGTGTCCAAATACCAAGCGAAGCGTTTGGAGTTTCTGCAGGCGCTGCCGACCTGGGAGACGTTCGGCAAGGGATGGGGCCGGCGGGTGACCGAGGTGGCCAGCGCCGCCGGCAAGATGACCGAAGGGTCAGGCAGCAGCCTGGCCTGATTCTGCAGCCCGCTCCTCGGGCGTCAGGGTCGCGCCCAGCGCGGCCAGGCGCTGGTTGTACTTGGCCATGTGAATCGGCTTCAGGGCCAGCGGCAGGCGCCCCAGCTGACCTTCGTTGGCCTCGCGGAGCTCGCGGAGTTTGGTCATCCTGGTGCGAGCAGCAGCGCGGCCAGCCCTGGCGGTCTTGTCTGCCAGCGCCTCATAGGCTTCGTACCATCCTTCGATCGTAGGATACGACGCCAGCGGCTCTTCCCTGCCCGGCACCATCAGCGCGAAACCTGGGTGGCGAGGCGGGTTGCCTGACTCGGCGATGATGGCCTCGCGCTCGAGCTCCTCCTCGGTGATTGTCTCGACCTCGACGATCTCGATGCCGGCCTCCTGCGCCTGGTTGACCAGCTGCTCCACCGTGTCGGCCATCTGCTCGGCGATGACGATCGGGTCACTGGTCTGCACCACGGGCTCGACCTCAACGGGCGGTGGCGGCGCCGGCGGGGCGATGGCATCGAGCGGGTTGGCCGGCTTCGTGGGCGTGATGTCGCGCATCTTGCGGGGCTCATCGGCCGGGTAGTCCTGGGCCTCCTCGGCGGTGATCAAGC
>Ga0315903_10000812_pt1 | contig 46878 bp, 33 predicted proteins | sample LakEriMetagenome_7_FD_203524 | JGI IMG/M metagenome (GOLD analysis project Ga0315903, IMG submission 203524) | Freshwater fungal communities from buoy surface, Lake Erie, Ohio, United States - Buoy 2 MA119 | ecosystem: Environmental > Aquatic > Freshwater > Lake | place: USA: Lake Erie, Ohio... | reverse complement strand
CCCCTGAGTGTGAGTCGGCATTGCCCCAGAAACCCAACGCGGCCCAGCGTCCTCCGTAGAACGAGTTTGAAAACTTGTTCAACAATCGTGAGACGGCGTTCCGAGAGAAACCAACCCGGCCCAGCGTCCCCACCGATCTCAAGGACAAAGGTTGCCGTCGCCCGTGGGGACGGCGGGGGGCTTGAGGTTGTCCGGAGGGTGGCTACGGGTCTGTTCCGTGGACCACGTCAAACGACCGACAGGTTAAAAACCTGGCGTACGATGTGGCGACACGGGGTGAGCTTCGAGGCGTCTGGTCTCAATCCTGCGAAGTCTTGCGCGTGGTGATGTCGCCGTATCGCCGCAGGGCCGGGCAAAGCCAGGCGACCAGGGCCACCACGACGATGGTTCCAACCCCGCCCGAGACGACCGCCACCTGGGGGCCAAACATCGGGTCGGACTCCCGCCGGAAGAGATGCGCCACCAGTCCCGATTCGAACTCTCCCAATTCGTTAGACGCGGTGATGAACAGGCCGTTCACCGCCGAGACGCGGCCCCGCATCGCGTCGGGAGTCTGCATCTGCACCAGCGTGTTGCGGATCACCACGCTGATCATGTCGGCCGCCCCGAGCGCCAGCAGGCAGGCGATCGACAGCGGGAACGAACGCGAGAAACCAAACCCGATGGTCATCAGGCCGAACACCACCACCGCCCACAACAGGGCCCGCCCCGCCCGTTGCAACGGGGGCCGCAGGGTGAGGACCAGCGACATCAGCACCGCTCCCGCTCCGGGAGCCGATCGGAGCCACCCCATCGCCAGGGAATCGGTCTGGAGGATCACGTCGGCATACACCGGGATCATCGCGGTGGCTCCCCCCAGCAGCACGGCGAACATGTCGAGCGCGATCGCGGCCAGAATCAGACGATTGTTCCAGACAAAAGAGAGCCCCGCCCCGAGGGAGCGCAGAGTGATTGGTTCGCGGCCGGCGGGCCGGGGCCGCGGGGTGATCCACAGCAGGCACCCCAGATAGATCAGGCAGCAGACCGCCGTGAGCGCGTAAACCTCGGTCGCCCTCCCGGTCAGGTAGGTCAGCCAGCCCCCCAGGGCGGGCCCGGCGACCATCGTGAACTGGAAACTGCCGCTGCTCCAGGCGACGGCATTCGCGAACGACTCGCGGGGAACAATTTCGGGCAACAGCGCGGCCCGGGCCGGCTGGGCGAAGGCCCGCGCCCCTCCCACCAGGGCCAGGGTGATGTAGGTGATCCACAGTGGTCCCTGTCGGGCCGAGTTCACCGTGAGGATCAGGGCTCCCCCGAGGAACATCAGGACCGCGCACAACAGCACCCGCCGACGTTCGAAGCGGTCGACCAGTTGCCCGGCGGGCAGACACAGCAGCATCACCGGCAGGAACTGCACCAGACCCAGCATCGCCAGGGGCCACGCCTCGCGCGTCCGCTGGAACACCTCCCAGGCGACCGTGGTCAGCAGCGCCTGCATTCCCAACATCGAGAGGATGTTTCCGACCAACAGCAGTCGGAATTCACGGATTTTCAGTGCACCAAACGGTTGGTGCCTGCGTTGTAGGGCTGGAGAGTCGGTTCTCTCGGAATCCGGGTCTTGAGCCGGAGCATCGGGGGGGGCCATTCCCTGTTTGTACTCAGATTCCTCCGCCGCTACCAACCCCCACTTCGATTGTGCATCCGACCGCGCCTCTGTCTCCCTCGCAAATTGGCTCCTCTCAGAGACTTCCGTCGCATGCCCAGCCACTGGGCGAGCTGCTGAGGCAACTGGAGTGCAGCGATCCGACCGGGTTGGCCGAGTCGCAAATCGCCTCCCGTCAGGCGCAGTTCGGTCCCAACGCCCTCTCCGAGGCTCCACCCGAACCACTCTGGAAGAAGTTTCTCGCCCAGTTCAATGAACTGGTGGTCTGGATCCTGATTGCCGCCGCCGTCATCTCGGGGGTCCTCGGAGATCTGGCCGACACGGCGGCCATTCTGGCCATCATTTTATTGAATGGTGTCATCGGTTTTTTGCAGGAACATCGGGCCGAGAAAGCGCTCGCGGCACTCGCCAGGCTCTCGGCCCCCACCGCGCGCGTCCGTCGCAGTGGGCGCACCGAAGTCATTCCCGCCACGCAACTGGTTCCCGGCGACCGCATCGAGGTCGAGGCGGGAGACTGCATTCCCGCCGATGCCCGCATGGTCTCGGGCTTCGGGCTGCGGGTGCAGGAGGCCTCCCTCACCGGCGAGTCGGTCCCCGTCGGCAAAGAGCCCTCCGATGCGCTCGGTGCGGAAACCTCCCTGGGAGACCGGGTGAACATGCTCTTCATGAGCACGGTGGTGGCGGCGGGGAAGGCCGAGGCGATCGTGACCGAGACCGGCATGCAGACCGAACTGGGCCGCATTGCCGGGCTGCTGCAGCGGCAAGAGGCCGAACCCACCCCCCTGCAGCGCCGCCTGGGTGAACTCGGCAAGATCCTGGTCATTGGCTGCCTCTCGATTGTGGTGGTGGTCTTCCTGCTCGAGATCCGCCGTACCGGCAATTTGCTCGACGTGTTGGTTCGCTCAATCAGCCTCGCGGTGGCCGCCGTTCCCGAGGGGCTCCCCGCGGTCGTCACGATGGCCCTGGCGCTCGGACTGCGCCGCATGGTGCAGCGGAATGTGCTGATCCGCCGGTTGCCCAGCGTCGAGACCCTCGGCTCCGTGACAGTCATCTGTTCCGACAAAACCGGCACCCTCACCCGCAATGAGATGACCGTGCGGGCCCTGTACACCGGGCAGGAGTGGGTGCGTGTCTCGGGCGGAGGCTATGCGCCGCATGGCGAATTCCGCCGGTTGGATCCATTCGCTCCCCAGACCGAGACCGGCCTGATGCTTGACCCGAAGCAAGACGGACCGCTGCGGAAATCGCTCGAAGTCGCTCTCCGCTGCAACAACGCCCGCGTCGAACCGATGCCGACCGACAACCAGAAGTGGCGGGTCATCGGCGATCCCACCGAAGGGGCGTTGCTTGTGGCGGCGATGAAGGGGGGGCAATCGGCGGCGACGGCGGCGGGCAAGGTGGTCTTCGAGATCCCGTTCGATTCCGACCGCAAGGCGATGTCGGTCGTGACCGAAACTCCCGATGGACGCCGGTGGATGTTCACCAAGGGAGCCCCCGAGGTGATCCTGCGGCTGTGCGATCACGAACTGCTGGCCACGGGCACGGTACCGCTCAGTTCCGACAATCAGCGGCAAATCCTGCACGCCGCGTCGCAAATGGCCAGCCAGGCCCTGCGGGTGCTGGCCCTGGCCTACCGCGAGGTCACACCGGACGAGCAGCACGAACCGCGTGAGGAACGGCTGGTGTTCGCTGGTCTGGCGGGGATGATCGATCCCCCCCGCGAAGAAGTCGCCCTGTCGATCGCCAGTTGCCGTACAGCGGGCATCCGTCCGGTGATGATCACGGGAGACCATCCCGAGACCGCCTCCGCCGTGGCCCGCGAGCTTAAACTGGCCGGGCCGGAAGATCAAACCATCGACGGGGCGAAACTCGACACGATGAGTGATGCCGAACTGGCCGCGAAGGTCGACCAGATCGCCGTCTACGCCCGGGTCTCTCCCGAACACAAGCTGCGGGTGGTGCAGGCGTGGAAGTCGCGTGGTCAAGTGGTGGCGATGACCGGTGACGGGGTCAATGACGCCCCGGCGGTCAAGGCGGCCGACATTGGCGTGGCGATGGGCATCACCGGGACCGACGTCACCAAAGAGGCGTCGGACATGGTGCTGACCGACGACAACTTCACTTCGATCGTGAATGCCGTCGAAGAGGGGCGGGGGATCTTCGACAACATCCAGAAATTCATCCACTTCCTGCTGTCGTGCAACACGGGGGAAGTGCTGCTGATGTTCATCTCGGCCCTGTTCAGCCTCCCCTCCCCCCTGCAGCCGATCCAGTTGCTGTGGATCAACCTGGTGACCGACGGCCTGCCGGCCCTGGCCCTGGCGATGGAGAAACCCGAGCGGGACATCATGCAACGTCCCCCCCGGCCGCCGCGCGAGTCGGTCATCACCCTCTCGCGGGGGCTGCTGATCCTGATGCACGGGACGCTGATCGCCGGGGTCTGCCTCGTCGGCTACCTGTGGGCCCGCAACGCCCATCCCGAAGATCCGCAGCGGGCCCAGACCATCACCTTCTGCGTCGCCGCGTTCTCGCAACTGCTGTACGCCTTCGCCTGCCGCAGCCACCATCACTCGGTCCCCGAGATCGGCCTGTTCAGCAATCCCCACCTCCTGGGAGCCATTCTGGTTTCGGCCCTGCTGCAATTCGCGGTGGTCACCATCCCCGGCGGTGACCGTGTCTTCGAGACGGCTCCGCTGGAAGGGCATGATTGGCTGCTGATTGCGATCCTGGCGTTCATTCCCGTCAGCCTCATTGAAATCGGCAAGCTGATTCGGTTGGCGTACCTGCAGTGGGGGGCGAGGACCGCGGCCCGCTGACCGGTTCGTGGTCGACCACGGGATGCGAGGGGACGGCACCGGCCCCCCCTGCATTTCCCCCTCACCTGGCACGGTGAACCTCCGCACAGACCGCAAATTGCACGCTTTTATTCCAACACTACTGACGTGTAATCTGTATTTTTGCATACAGTGTGCATCTTTGCTCGAACTGCGGCAGCGGCATGCCTCCCCCCCGGTGGATTTTCGGATTGCTCCCTGGACTCGCCCGTCTGGCTGACGTGCTCACGCACGATTTCTGTCCGGGGGCCAATCGCTGGGTGAATTGGCTGAAGCATCCTTCGGTCCCGCTGTTTCTCGGGCTGGTCATGTCGCTGGCGACGGCGATTTACCTGACGGCGACGGCGTGGATTCTCGTGTGCGGGCTGGGGCTGGTGCTGCTGCTGGGGGGCCTCTGGCCGTGGCTGTCGCTGCGCGGGTTGCGGGCCCGCCTCGACTTCCAGCAGCACCGGGGAACCGAGGGCGAACCGACGCCGGTGGTCCTCGAGATTGTCAATCGCTGCCCGTGGCCCGTCTGGGGGCTGTCTCTGCGGGAAGGCTTCCGGCGCTGGCCAGGTGTCGAGCCGGCGTGGGCCCTGGCCCGGGTGGGGGGCTGGAGCACGCACCGGTTCGAATTCGATTTCGTTCCCGACAGTCGGGGGGAATTCCCCTGCGCTCCCGCCCGGCTGACCACCTCGTTCCCGTTTGGACTGTGGTCGGCGTCGGTCGCCGTCACGGTGGACCACCCCCTCCTGGTCTGGCCCCGCATTATCCCCCTGGCCTCCATTCCCGATGCCCCCGACCTCCGCGAATGGTCCGAACGCCTCGCCCCCCGCCGCACCGGCGATCAGGGAGACCTCACGGGCACCCGCTTGTTTCGCCCGGGGGACTCGCTGCGGCGGGTCCATTGGATGCAGACCGCCCGGCAAGGCCGGCTGATCACCGCCGAACGCCAGGCGGCCGCCCAGGCTTCGGTCACCATCGAACTCCATCTCGATCCCCACCTGCACTCCCCCCCCGGCCCCCAGGGCACGCTCGAATGGACCATTCGGGCCGCGGCCAGCCTCGGCTCCGCCCTCCACGCCCAGCATGCCGCTGTCGACCTCTGGGTGGCTGGCGAAACCATCCCCATCCTGGGAGAGGGAAACTCGCGCCAGCGGTGGCTCGATCGGCTGGCCCGGCTCCCCCTGACGGGCCTCCTCCGCCCAAACGCGGCCAGCAACGCCCCACGCAGCCGGGGCTTCCGCCTCATCTGCACCACCCCCCAGGGTTGGTCCTCCCTGCGCGGCGACGCGCAGGGTTCGGGCTGGTTCGTGATCTGTCAGCCGGCTGAGGCAACGGCCGACACCTCCCCCGCTCAGGGGACCGGGGGAGTCGCTGTGTGGCTGAACCTGCCGGCCACCACGGGTCCGGACGAACCGTTGCCCGACCTGACGGAAGACCAGCACAGCCTGCGAAAGACCCGTCAGCAGTGGGACGATTTGGAAATTTCGTTCCGACAACAATGGGAGCAAAGCTGTCATGGCCTCGCTGTCTCCCGCTGACGCGGTCTCCCCCGCGGTTCCCGCACGCCACTCCAGGCTGTCTCCCACCCGCATGTGGGGGGTGGTGCTGGCCCTGACTGGCTGTCTGCTGGCGCAACGCGCCCTGCAGGGGGGGGCTTGGCAGTGGTCCACGGGAGTGGGTCAGACACTGGCCTTCCTGGGTGTGATCCTCGGGCTGCAGTTGGTCGTGGGCTGGCTGGCCCGGTCGCGCGAACTGTTTCGGGCCACGGCCCTCTCGCTGGTCCTTGCCGCGTTCGCCGCCGCCTTCCTCGAAGGCTGCCTCTGGAGCCTCGCCGGTCAGGGCCTCGCCGTCGAACTGTACTTCCTGGTGATCCTCCGGAATGTGGTGGTGGTGCTGGCGGCACTCGACAGGCATCGGCAACTCCAGCCCCTGGGGGTCGCCTTCAGCCTGTTTCTCGTTCTGTTCTCCGTCTCGGTCGACCAGGGAAGCACTCCCTGGGTCTGGCTGCTGCTGTATGTGCTCGCGGGAAGCTGCTGGCTGGTCGCCTGGTATTGGCAGGGGCTGACTGGCACGCTGTCTGCCCAGACAGTCCGGCAAGCCACCCTGCGCTGGTCTCTGGTGATTCCGGCCGCCCTCGCGGGCTTTCTCGTGCTGGCCGCCCTGCAGCCCTACAACCCCCGCGGCCCTCTGGGCAGCCTGTTTCCCACTTCGGGAGGGACCGGCGCCTACGATCCCCACGCCCGGCAGGGGGTTCACGACGGCGACATGCTGGTGGCGGGCAAGCACGACGCCCGCAGCTTTGGACCGGTCGACAGCGAACTCTTTCTCGATTCCGACCGCCCCAGTCTGTACGACATCTTCAACGACCAGTATGGCGAGCCTCCCCCCCGCCGCAGTGCCGACCGGTCGGTCGCCCTTCCCCCGTCGCTCGAGTTGGAAGTCGAGCAACGGATGGCCCAGTCGGGTGCGGCGGGCCGCGAGTTCAGCACGGTGCGCGAGGGACGCCGCAGTCCGGGAGAACTCGCCGATCAGCCCCAGCCCGCCCTGTTTCATCTCGTGGGCCGAACCCCGCTGCATCTGCGGCTGGAGGTCTTCGACCTGTTCGACGGCACCACCTGGCTGGCCGAGCCGACCCGCACCAACCGCCCCGCGTTCCAGGTCGAGCAGGTGTCGGGACGCCCCTGGATCCGCATCCCCACCGTGGCGGGGGCGGGACTCGCGGTCGGACATGACCTGCACCTGCTGCGCATCCAGCGGCTCGACACCAACCGCATCCCCACCCCGTGGCATCCGCTCGGGGTGCATATCGATCGGGTCGACCAGCCCGAATTCTTCGTCTGGCATCAGGAGACCGTACTGGGCATGCCCCGCCAGTCGATTCCCGACAGCACGGTCATCCAGTTGCAGTCCCGGCCGCTGAAGGCCGCGCGACTCACCTCCATCGACCGCATCTCCACCACCGCTCAAGACCGCTACCGGCTGCTGGGTGACGATGCCGACTCGCAATGGCTGCGCCAGACGGCCCGCGAATGGACCACGGGCCTCCCCCCCGGTGCCCCGCAGATTGCCGCGATCTGCCAGCGCCTCAAGACGGGAGGAACCCTGATCCGGGGAGCTGCCTCCACCGCCACGCCCCCCCGCTCGATCCGCGAGTTTCTCGAAACCGGCCGGCGCGGTCCCGATTACCTGTTTGCCAGCTCCGCCGCCCTGCTGCTGCGCGGTTTGGGTTACTCGACCCGGCTGGTCTCGGGCTTTTACGCCGACCCCGCGCGGTACGACCCCAAGTCGCGCTCCACGCCGGTCTCTCCCCACGATGTGCACGTCTGGGCCGAGGTGTATGTCGGCACGGGAACCTGGCTGGAGATCGAACCGTCCCCCGGCTACGAACTGCTGACGACCCCCACCACCCTGCTGGAACGGCTGTGGCAGGGACTGCAGGACCTGGTCGCCTGGGGGGGCCACCATGCCTGGGCTCTGCTGGCCGGCCTGACCAGCCTGGCCTCGTGTGTGTGGCAGCGCCGCCTCGTGCGGGAACGCTGGTCGACCCTCCGCTGGAGCCGGTTCCCCTCTCCAAAACCCCGGCAGCGCGTGCTCGAAACCCTGGCCCTGGTCGATCTCCGGCGCGAACTGTTCGGCCCCCGGGTCCCTCCGGGGGCCACCCCCCGCCAGCGCCTGCGGTTCGCGGGAACCGCGCCTGTCGAACAGACCGAATCGCTGGCGAAGTTCCTGCAATGTGTCGAGTGGGCGGCTTACGACAGCTCCGGCCCCTGTCCCCTGCCCCTCCCCGAAGTCGAACCGCTGTGTCGTCAGGTGGCCGACCGGTTGTCGCGACGGCACTGGCAGCAGCGGGCGGTCGAGCCTCCGGTTCCCCCACAGCCCCGTTCGTCACCCGGGTCCCGTTCTCCTCTCACCCCGATCTCCTCCGCATGACCCCTCGGCTGCCGCATACCCACGAAGCTCCCCCCGCGATTCCGCAGGAGACCATCCACCGGCTGCGCGACCGCTTGAATTCCGCACTGCGCGGCAAGGCCGAGGTGGTCGAGTCGGTCCTCATCTGCCTGCTGGCCCACGGCCACCTGCTGCTGGAAGATCGCCCCGGCTTGGGCAAGACCACCCTCGCCAAGGCGCTCGCCAGCGCGGTGGGGGGGCGGTTCGCCCGCATCCAATGCACCCCCGACCTGCTCCCCAGCGACATCACCGGCTTCAACCTCTTCAACCAGAAGACGCAGGAATTCGAATTTCATCCCGGCCCCGTCTTCTCGGATGTGCTGTTGGCCGATGAGATCAACCGGGCCACTCCCCGCACCCAAAGCGCTCTGCTCGAAGCGATGGCCGAGCGGCAGGTCACCATCGACGGGGCCCGGCAGGGGCTCTCGCACGAGTTCTTCGTGATCGCCACCCAGAACCCCACCGAACAGCATGGCACCTATCCCCTGCCCGAAGCCCAGCTCGACCGGTTCGCCATGAAGCTGAGCATCGGCTATCCCGCGCGCGAAGACGAACTCGACATGCTGGCCGACGCCCTGTCGGTCGACGATTGCCAGTCCATTCCCCTTGAGCCGGTGCTGACCCCCCTCGAACTCCAGCGGCTGCAGCACATCGTCGCCCGGCAGTCGGTGACGGCGGGCGTGCGCGAGTATCTCGTGCGGCTGGCCGAGGCGACCCGCACCCATCCGCGGATCTCCCTCGGGGTCTCCCCCCGGGGCCTGCTGATCCTGCAGCGCGCCGCCCAGGCGCGGGCTCTGCTGCAGCACCGGCAATTCGTCATTCCCGACGATGTCCAGGAGGTCGCCCGCCCCGTGCTGGGAGTCCGCCTGGCCTGTGATGTCGAACAGCCCAGCCGTCTCATCGACGAGATTCTCGCCAACACCCCCGTTCCCCCCTGCACCCCTCCGGGAACAGCGTGATGCTTGCCTCCTCCCCGCGTGTTCCGCACGACAGGCTCTCTCCCGGTCCCCTGGCAACCGCCACGCGGCGGGTGCCAGCTTTGTGGTTCCTGCTGCTCTGCGGGTGCCTGGGTTGGACCGGCTGCCAACGGGGCGGGGCCGATCCTCCCGAAGAGCACGCCCATCACCACATTCCCGGGCACTATCCCCGGACGTATGCGGCGGCGGTGCGCCACCTCCGCAATCGCCTGGACGAACTTGCCCCCGCCCGGCGCGGACCAGCCGTCACCCCCGCCCGCCTGCAACAGTTCGCCGATCTGCTGCAATGGCTTCCCAGCCTGGCGCTCGAGACCGATATGACCGAGCAACCCTGGACGAAACTGGCCGCCAGTGTGCGCCGGGCCGAGGAACTGCTGCAGCGACACCAGGCAGGACTGCTGGCGGGCTCGGCCGACGAGAGAACGCAGTTCCGCCACGCCTTCGAGCCCGAACTGGCGGTGTGGGAAGAGCTGTTGTCCGTGGCGACCGACCAGATTTTCCGCCCGCTCGATCCCCCAGCCCCCAACCCGTCATCCGACCCAGCGTCCGGTCCAGCGTCCGACCCAGCTTCCAACCCCGCTTCTGGTCCAGCCCCGCAGGCGTTGACCCAACCCTGAGTTCCATCTCCCCGCGCCATCGAGAGTTTCCATGGGAACGGCCATTGTCTGGAGTATCGTCCTGCGGGTCGGTCAGGCCGCGCTGCAGGCGGCCCCGTTCATCCTCGCCGGAGTCTTCATCGCCGCCATCTTCCGGCGTTTCCTCGGCCCCGAGAACACCCGCCGCCTGTTCGGCGGCGGGGGCTGGAAGGGGCTATTGGTCGGCTGGCTGATCGGCATGCTGCTGCCGGTCTGCTCGCTGGGGGTCATTCCGGTGGTCCGGGAAATGCGGCGGGCGGGACTCCCCGGGGGAACCATTCTGGCCTTCGCGCTGGCCGCCCCCCTCTTCAACCCGCTGTCGCTCATGTACGGTCTGACGTTGTCGGAACCGTTCACCATTCTCGCGTTCGCCACCTGCTCGCTGGTGGTGGTGACCGTGGTGGGGGCGATCTGGGACTGGCTCTTCCCCCACACCGCCCAGCCCGCCGAGCCACTCCCCCCGGTCCGGTATGGCGTACGACGGATCCTCTCGCTGGTCGCCGCCATGGGGCGCGACTGTGCCGATTCGAGTGCGGGCCTCATCCTGCTGGGACTGGCGGGAGTCGGGCTGCTCGCGGCCGTGCTCCCTCCCAATTCGCTGCAGGGGAGCATGAACCACGACAATCTCTGGGCCCCCCTGCTGATGTCGGCCCTCGCCCTGCCCGCCTACGCCAGCCCCATGATGGCGATGTCGCAATTGGGCATGATGTTCCAGCATGGCAACTCGGTGGGGGCCGCCTTCGTACTGCTCTCGCTGGGGGCGGGAATGAATCTCGGGCTCGTCGCCTGGATGTTCGCCTGCTATGGCTGGCGCAGCGGCGGGGCTTGGCTGGGCCTGCTCTTGCTGGTGGTGCTGGGGCTCTCTTATGGCATCGAGCGGCCGCTGTTTCCCCACGGGCAAGAGATTGCCGGGCACACCCACGCCTTCGACGTGTACTGCCGGGCCTGGCACTCCGGCGGCCCGGATCTCGCGCAGTTGACCCGCGACCGGCTGCGGCAAGACGCCCAGTTCTTCGAAATCAAGTCACTGCAGTTGCTCGGCCTGTTGTGCGCTGTCGGGCTGGCTCTGCGCGCGGCGAAGCCGTGGTTCGATGCCGAAGCCTGGCTGACACAGCCCGCCCCCGCCAACCACCAGCCGGGCCGGTTCGACGTCGTGGTCTCCCCCGCGGTCGTGGGTGGCACGATCCTGCTCGGGCTGGTCGCCTTCAGCATTGTCGGCTGCTATGCCTACTATCCGCCAGCCGACGAAACCTTCGAAGAAATCTACGTCGCCCAGGGAGAGGCGCTCTCCGCCGCCCTGGCGCTCAACTTCGAACAGGCCCATCGCTGGATCGACATCTACGATGGCTGGACCCGCAAGCTCGAGGTGGGGCAGTTCCTCCGCCGCGGCTCGCTACCCGCCTATCACCAGGCGCGGGCCAAGCTGGTGCGCGACAAGCTCGAACTGCTCGAACACGAAGTGCAGGATGGGCACCGCGAAGAGGTCGCCCGCCTGGTGTCCGAGGTCAGCAAGGCCAACGCCCGCCTCAAACGGGCCTTCCTCGAAGAGCTGCCGTAGGTCCGCCCGCGCGTCTCACCCGGCGGAAGTGATCCCCAGCCGCTGCTGCCACCGCGACAGCTGCTGCTCGACCGAAGCCCGGCCTCCCGAACCGTAACTCACCAGCGCCCGCACCGCGTTGGCCACCCCCAGCACACCAAACACCCCCTCCTCGATCTGTGGGCACGCCCCCTGCAGGTCGGCCAGCGAGAGGTCGGCCAGCCGGCAGCCCCGCCGTTCGCATTCCCGCACCAGCTTCCCCACCGTCTCGTGCCCCGTGCGCATCGGCACCCCCCGCTTGATCAGGTATTCCATCAGCGTCGTGGCGTCGAGGAACCCCTCCTCCAGCCGGGCGTTGATCCGCTCGACCTGCAGCCCCCCGCCCAGCACCACCGCCGGCATCAGTTCCAGACACGCCACAATCGTGTCGTGCGCGTCGAACACCGCCAGCTTGTCCTCCTGCAGGTCGCGGTTGTAGGCCAGGGGGAGCCCCTTCACCAGCGTCAGCAGCCGCGGGGCGGCCGACATCACCCGCCCCGACTTCCCCCGCACCAGCTCCAGCACGTCGGGATTCCGCTTTTGCGGCATGATCGAACTGCCCGTCGTGTAGGCGTCGGGCAGCTTCAGGAATCCGAATTCGGTCGTGCACCACAGAATCCATTCCTCGGCCCAGGTGCTGAGGTGGGCGGCGATCAGCGCCAGGCACTGGCAGTATTCGATGAGGAAGTCGCGGTCACTCGAGACGTCGAGGCTGTTGGCCGCCGGTTCGGCAAACCCCAGCAGCGAGGCGGTCAGATGCCGGTCGATCGGCAGCGAGGTCCCCGCCAGCGCCGCCGCCCCCAGCGGAGAAATGTTCACCCGCTTCCGGCAGTCGGCCAGCCGCTGCCGGTCCCGTTCGAACTTCTCGCAATAGGCCAGCCAATAGTGGGCCGCCACCACCGGCTGCGCCCGCTGCAGATGGGTGTAGCCGGGCAGAATCACATCGAGATCGGCCGGAGACCGCTCGACAAACGCCCGCTGCACGTCGATCAGCAGCCGGTCGACCTGGTCGATGGCATCCCGCACATAGAGCTTCAGATCGGTCGCGACCTGGTCATTGCGGCTGCGGCCGGTGTGCAGCCGCCGCCCCACGTCTCCCAGCCGTTGAATCAGCGCCGTCTCCACATGCATGTGGATGTCTTCCAGCGATGTCTGGAAGGGGAGCTCTCCCCGGGCAATCTCCTGGCCAATCGCGTCGAGGGCGGTACACAACTGCTCCGCCTCGGCCGGGGTAATCAACCCCACGCGTCCCAGCATGCGGGCATGGGCCTGGGAACCGCGCACATCCACCTCGGCCAGCCGGGCATCAAAGCTGATCGACTCGGTGAACTGCTCGACACGTGGATCGGTGGCCTGCTCAAAACGGCCGCCCCAGGCTTTCGACACGCTGCAACTCCTTCAATCGGAAGTAAAAACCGTCGGAACGGAAAAGAAGAACAGGGTCACCCCATCCCCCTCCCCGTCCTGCAATCCCGGCGGACCAATCCGGTCGCGAACACCAGCGGGGCCGCAAACCACACGGCAACTCACCCGCGAAGGGGCGGGCGACTCAGCCGTCGACGGACGGGTCCCACAACCGGGCCGTCCAGCGAAGAGGATAACGCAGCGGGGTCCGGTCGTGCAGCCAGCCGATCGGGGCGAAGACCACACGAACGACCTCTTTGCCCACTCCCAGCCGATTTGAATAGACAATCACCGGGACACTGATCGCCAGGTACCACGCCAGCAACAAACAGGCCAACGCCACCCCGGCCCCCGCGGCGGAACAGCCCGACGCCGGTGTTTCCGGGGAAACCTCGGCGGAACTCGCGGGAGAAGTCGACCCTGGGGCTGGCTGCACAGTCTCGCTCCCGGTCACGGAGTGACTGACGGAGGCGGAACCTCCCGCGTCGGCCAGGGAGTCTCCAGCCAGTGCCGCACCTGGGCCACCGCGGCAGGGGTCGCGGGATATACCAGCGACTCCGGCGCGGTTTCGTAACGGACATCGGGCACCACCACCACGAACCGGTCATCCCGCAAATGGTCGAGCGCCAGAATCCACTGCCGCTCCCCCTGCAGCAGAGCCGCGGGCAAGCGTCCGACCCGAATCACCGTTCCTTCGGCCAGCGGCCCCTTGAGCGAAGAGACCACGCGCACCCGATTCTCGGCGGTTTTGAGCACCTCGCCCACCACCACACAGCCCGCCATCTGAACCTGGGGCGGGCTGACGACCACGGGGTTGGCCGTTGTGGAGGCCAGACCAGCGAGGCCCAGGGTGATTCCCGCCATCAACAGGGCGGCGGGAATGAACCGGGACCGCGCAGTACCGGGGGCGATGCGGGGCGTCTGTTCGCCAGAGGCCGCGGCAGCCCGATCGGTAGCCGGCGAGGCCGCCCCGGGATGGGCCGTTGATTGCGGGAGGGAGGCGTTCATGGCCTCACTCGATTTGGATTGAAAAAATCAGGATTCCGAGTGCCGGAAACCAGAGAATCCGATCCCCCCCTGTGAGGAACTGGAGCAATCGAACCCCTGCCGTCGCGGGGAACACGACCTGTTCGGTCGGCATCCAACCGGCGTTTCTCCGACCCCAAGGCACTCACGATCCATCCCTGTCTGCCCACAGAGCGGGCGGCTGTGCCAAACCGGTCAGAACGCCTGACGGGTATCAATCCGGTAATTGCGGTCGAGCGCTTCGTCAAAGTCGTACACCGCCGAAAAATCGCTGAGCTGGTCGTTCTCGGTCTTCCGCAGGTCTCCCCGGTCGATCATTTCGAAAACCAGCTTGCCGAAGTCATCGGTGGTCCGCAGCCCCCACTGGTTGAACACCGTCTTGGCCATCAGTCCAAACTGGTCGAGGGCATAGTCACGAATTCCCAGCAGCAATTCACCACCGGAAATATGGGCCTGTCCCTCGTCGCCCCCCTCGCTCACCCGCCGCCCCAGAGTCTTCTGGGTGCGCTCGAGGGCGAGCTGCAAGAACCGGTAGGCGTTGGGGTGGAAACTCAGCCGGGGGGGCGGAGCGCTCTGGGTCGAATTCATCGCCGGCAACGGGAGGGGAACGGGGCGAAAACGTAGCGCTGGACGACTCTGGAAGAAATTATCTCCACCCGACAACGGAACGCAAGACCCGTCAGGCGGTTTCCTGGCCCGAACTCCGGGGACCATCGGGCCCCCCAGGCAGACCCCACCGGCCAGTCTCAGCGGGGAAACTGGTACCTCGGGTTCCGCGGATCGAAGTCAATATTCTTCAGTCCGACGTTGGTCCGCAGGCGCTCGTAGGTGTATTCCTCAAGCAACACCGGCTTGTCTCCCCCCCGCCGGGGCCAGTCAAACCGCTTCACGTGGATCGGCAGCCTGGTCTCCTTGTCGAAATAGAGGTGCGTTTCATGGTAGGGGAGCCCGGGCATCGGCTCGGGATGACGGATTACGAACGCCACGCACTCGACGTCATTCAGCTTGGCCGAGGGGTATTTCTTGACCTGCACACTCTCATCGGCGGCATCCTTCGCGAAATTCTCGAACGCCACCTTGATGATGTTGTGCAGCCCCACGCTGGTGATCGGATGCCGGCTTTCCGCCACCACCCGGGGGTCATTCAGGGGGAGCGACAGGGTCCCCGCCAGCGCCTTCAGCCCCACCTCGTGCACCAGCAGCTGATTGCGGTTGGCGCCATCGACATAAATCACCTCCCGCCCCGCTTCTTCCGGCGAGAGGAAGTGGAAGTAGACGCTGAACGGCTTGCGGCGGACTTTCAGCTCCATCTTCTGCTGGACGAGGCGGCGTTTGACCAGCTCTTTGCGGACGAAAATGGCGGTGTAGTCGTCGATCTGATCGAGTTCGGCCTTGCTTTCCTCACAATAGGCAACCAGTTTTGCCAGTGGCCCACTGCGAAACCGCGCCAGCGCGTCTTCCCCCGGATCATCGCGCGAGGGGGTGACCGAGTTGCGCGTTTGGCGGACCGCGGAGGGGGGAGCTTCCTCAACGTCTTCCACCGGTGCGGCCGGAGCCCGTTGCGGGCGGGGCCGCGCGGCAGGCCGGCGTTGGCCCCACGCGGTCCCGGTCAGGCTGCCGCACACCAGCATCAGCACCATCACCAGGGCCCGGCGAGCCGGCTGGCCCAGTCCCGGGGCGGCTGGGCCGCGCGGGGGTGGCAAAATCGGGGCTGGGTGCATATCTCACTCCGTTGACGGAACCACGGGCTCCCCGGGGGGAACGCCGTCTGTTGCGAACTCTCCATGTTCTGACGCACGTATCGCAGAGGGATACCAGAAACTTGGGAACCTGACCAGAAAGAATGCCGGACCCGGAGATATACACATGTATCTTTTTCCAAAGATCCGGGGGAACCCGATCCCCCTTTCAAAAAAGAACTCCTGCCGAGCCATGGGGACCGGAAACCGGCCAAAATCGTGAGGGAAAGTCGTCGCGTCGATCAGGCTCCCGAGTGGCGCCGGGCAGAGAATCGCAGAATATGACCCAACATGACTCGACTTCGCGGCAGAAGGCGGGTATACTTCGCTCATCAATGACGCGGGGTGGAGCAGTCTGGTAGCTCGCGAGGCTCATAACCTCGAGGTCGTAGGTTCAAATCCTGCCCCCGCCACTTTGATGACGCTGATCAAGTCTCAGCTCATCGGGTTTCAAGAGTCGTGAAGAGACACTGGAGACGTCATCCTCTCCTGTTTTTCTTCACGACTCTTTTTGTTTTCCCGGTCTCGAATGATTGGGAGAGACGGCATCCGCCAAGATCGGTGGCAGGGCTGTCAGAGTGCCGTTCTTATGCCAAATCTCGAGTGCGGCGCGTATGAAGCGGTGAGATCCTGCGGATCCCCGCAACTCGTGCCCAAATTCACGAGGCCTTTTGCAGACACGCACTCTCTTGGTCACACCGGCTTTCCTCTCGGCTCACGCAAGACCGTCACCAGGGCCTTCGACCTTGGCACAACGAACGGCTGGCCCCTGGGGCCGGACGGCTGATCGCTTGAGCCGGTCACCGATCCACCCCACACACCCACCCCGCCATGAGCCCCCACAGGTCGCGACGCCCACTGGGGGAGCCCCACCTGACACGCCGCTTTGTCTCTTCAAACGACGGCGTTTCATGTCGGCGGAAACGCGTGCGGAGAACGCTTTGCGGTCTGTGAAGCGAAAATTGGACCTGACCCCTTTTTAAGAAACCGGTCTTCTGAGCAGAGCCCGCACCGGAGCTCCGTCGGCTCCCGGGATCAGCATGGGCAGCGCCAGCATGTCGTAAAGGCCCGGGGCCACCTGCGTGAGATCCAGCCCTTCGAGAATCATCATGCCCGCCCGGTGCAGTGCGTGGTGGTTCGCCAGCAGGGGACAGTCCAGAGGGTCGACACTCGGCAAGTCGACCCCCAGCACCAGGACTCCGGCTTCCGCCAGCCGACCGATGGTCGCGAGGCTGATGACGGGAATCTTCGCCGGAAACGTTCGCGAATCGGGCCATGCATCGGTTCGCAACAAGACCCTTTGCGGACACGGCTGACCCTGCCCGATGCCCCCCCATTCGATGGCTGAGATGTCCACCAACTCCCGGCCCCGCGCGTCCACGACCAGTGCCGGTCCACACAGCGCGGCTGGATCCAGCGACTCCGCAGCCGCTCCATCGGTCTGAAAATGGAGCGGGGCATCACAATGGGTGCCGGCATGCAGACTTTGCTGAAACCAGCCGACCGTGACGGCATCGCCACGCTCGCGGCTCCAGCGCTGTTCGAGTCGCACGGGCGTGTCGCCAGGCCAGCCGGCCAGATCGGATCGCAGTGGTCGTGTCACATCCATCCAGGTCATCGAAAGCCCCTGTCGGCGAATTTGGAAATCTTACGTGACCAGGCTCTCCGACAAACCTGGCAGGTCTGGGCTGTCGGCCAGGATCTGACCGATGGCCGCGACCAGAGCATCGCAGTCGACAAACCGTGAGTACAGCGGACTGGGAGCCATTCGCAGCAGATCGGGCTCACGAAAATCGGGGACAAACCCGCGGGCACGCAACGCCAGCGACAGACTTCGGGCCCGCGGATGACGGAGGGCCAGGTGACCGCCACGCCGGTCGTCGGCTTCCGGTGTGGCCCAGACAAAACCCGCCTCGGCCAGCCGTCCCCGGAACTGGTCCCGCAAATAACCGGTCAATTGCAGCGACTTGCGCCGTATTCGCTCCACACCGGCCGCTTCAATCACCTGCAATGCCCCGCGCAAAGCCGACAGGCTGAGCACATGCGGCGTGCCCAGTTGCAGGCGTCCCGCCCCGGCCGCGGGGACCAGCTCGGGCTCCATGCGAAACTGTCGTGACTTGTCGGCCCCAAACCAGCCGGCCAGCCCGGGACGCAGCTCGTGCCAACGGGGATGCAGGTACAGGGCCGCCACCGACCCCGGCCCCCCATTGAGATACTTGTACGTGCACCAAATGGCGGCATCGGGTTGCAGTTCCGACAGATTCAGTGGAACGACCCCCACAGAGTGCGAGCAATCCCAGCAGAGACGCACATCACAGTCCGCCGCACCGGCAGTGACCGTGGCCAGATCCAACAATTGCCCCGTCGTGAAAACAACCGACGGCAAAATCGCCAGTTGCACCCCCTTGCGGAATCCCTCCAGGATGTCGGCTTCCTGCAGCAGGCCCGCGTCATCGGTCGCCACCTCGAGCAGATGCTCCGCCGGATCGCACCCCTGATTCCTCAAAAAGCTGGCCACCACATAGCGATCGGTCGGAAAGGCGGAACTGTCAATCAGTATGTGCCGCCGGGAATCGTCGCGGCGATACAGCGTCGCCAGCACCTGGTGCAGATGCAGTGTGGTGGAGCCGGTGAGGGTGATGCTGTCGGCCGGTGCCTGCAGCAGGCGTCCCAACTGAGCGGCAATCCGCTCGGTGAGGTGAAACCAGTCCGCCTCTCCGCCGGTCCAGCCCTCAATCGCCAGCGTTTTCCAGTCCTGCAATGTCTCCAGCACAGCCTGCTCAGCCAACCGGCACAGCAACCCCAGCGAATTGCCGTCGAAATAGACTTTCCCCGGCGGCAGAAAAAACTGGTCTCGATACTCGGCCAGGGGATCGAGCTGATCGAGCGGATGCATAATCGCGGACATCGTGAACTTCTGCAGGCGACAAACAACTCAGGCGAACAACTCGGCCCTGGGCCGATTCCCCGGAACATTCCGTCCGCGGCGGACACGCAGACGATTTCCAGAATTGTAGGATCCGCCTCTCGATCGCAATTCCAGGCATTCCCCCTTGCAACCAGGGTGCGATCCGATCCGGCCAGCTTTCGAACCTGAACCAGATTCCCCGACAGCGTGATGTCCCCGCATCAACCTCGGATCACCGCCGCGACGCTTTGCCCCAGCGCGGTCCGGTTCACCTTCAGGGCCAGCGAACTTGTCAGGCGGGCCGGTTCATTGGCGATGACGTTCAGACGGCAGAGCGGATCGGGGGTCACGTAGTTGAGTGTGCCCGGGACCTGCCCTTCCTTCAGAGCCAGCAACGTCGCGGCCAGTTCCACCGCCCCCGAGCCGGCGTCGAAGGTGCCGAAGTAACTCTTCAATCCGGTCACCGGGATCCGCTCGGCAGCACTCCCCAACGCCTGGTGGTACGCCCGCGCCTCAATCCAGTCGTCCTTGAGCGTCGCCTTGCCGTCGGCGTTGATGTGCCCCAGCTCGCCCGGCTCAATTCCCGCCTGCTTCATGGCCGCCGAGATCGCCCGCACCAGGCCGATTCCCCGGCGGACATTTTCGTCGCCCGCGCCGTCCGCCCCGCCCGCCACCCCCAGCACTTCGGCGTAAATCTCGGCCCCGCGCCGGACCGCCGAGTCGTACGACTCGATCACAAACGCCGCCGCTCCTTCCCCCAGCACCCAACCGTCGCGGAACAGGTCGAACGGTCCGTGGCAGCGGGTGGGGTCGGCATGCCGGGTGAGGTCGGGACCGAGCGACAGCCGGGCGACGTCGTGCGGATTCAATTCGGAACCGCACGCTCCCACAATCATCTGGTCGGCCACGCCGCGGCGGATGGCGTGCAGTCCCTCGGCCAACGCCAGCAGGGCCGACGCCTCGCGGCTGGTGATGGTGTTGTTCGGTCCCCGCGCATCATGCTCAATCGCGATATGGCAGGCGGGCATGTTGGGCAACTGGGGCAACAGCCACAGGGGATAGATGTGGGCCATCGCCTCTTCGTCGAAGCGTTCGAATTCGAACGAGGCATCGCGGCTGCACGAGGCGGCCGCCCGCACCAGCTCGTGCGGCGTGGGGGAAATGCGTCCCGCCCCGAAGACCACCCCCAACCGGTCGGGATCAACGTCCCCCACCCGCAGCCGGGCGTCGGCGGTCGCCAGCGCCGCCGCCCCCACCCCCAGCTCGATGTCGCGCGACATCACCTTCTGCAGCTTGCGGTTCCGCAGGAACTGGGCCGCTTCAAACCCTTCAATCTCGGCCGCGAGCTTGCAGGGCAATTGCCCGGTGGGAATCGACCGCAGCGGTCCGATGCCCGACCGCCCGGCGATGAGATTGCTCCAGAGCGCCTCGCGCCCCACCCCGGCGGCGGAGACCACCCCCACTCCGGTGACGACCACCCGCGTTGGGCGACCGCCGGCTGTTCTGGTTGTTGTTCTGGCTGACTGCACCACCATCGCACCCACTCGAATCGGGCAGCATCGTTCCCCGGGGAATTCGACACAACCTGCGCGGTCGGCATCGCCGTTCTCTCCCCGACGGGAAGATCCACGGGAGCGACCACACGCCTCCCTGCCAGGCGACACAGGAACATCCCGGTTCCTGCGACTGTTATCGACCCGCGCGGGGGGCGACTTCCCGAGAAGCGGTTGGATCCCCGGGAACCGCGCCGGTCCCTGCCAGCAGACCGAACGCACCTCAGGGACCGAACTCTCGCTCGAAACCGGCGTTCCGTGCGGCTGGATCCCTGGGATGAATTGCTCCCCAAGTGTAGTTTTCTCCCCGCAAATTGTGTCAAGCTGATGCAGTCGATACCATCCCCACAGATCAACACCCTTCGATTGGAGTTCCCCCATGAGCGAACGTGTTTTTGGCTGGCGGGTGTCTGCTTGTGTGGCCGGCCTGGGGCTGTTTCTGGCCTGGACGGGAGCCGGTATGTCGTCGGCACGGGGCGAAGACTGGCCGCAGTTTCGCGGAGTGAACTCCAGCGGGGTGGCGACGTCGTCGGCCCGGTTGCCGGTCGAGTTCAGCTTCGAGCACAAAATGCGCTGGCAGGCACCACTGGGGGACGGGGTCTCGTGCCCGATTGTTTCGCGCGGTCGCGTGTTCGCCACCGGAATGGCTGACGAACTGCGCAAGCTCGCCGTGATGGCCTTCGACGCCGCCGACGGGGCCCCGCTCTGGCGGCGCGAGTTCGAGGTCGGGAAGCTCCCCCGCATCACCCCCCCCAACAGCCACGCCAGCTCGACGCCCGCCACCGATGGGGAACGGGTCTTCGTCTACTTCAGCACGCTGGGTCTGCTGGCGCTCGATGCCCGGTCGGGGGATCATCTCTGGACCGCACCGGTGCAGCAGCCGGCATACCTGATGGACTGGGGAGCCGCCTCTTCGCCCATCGTCCATGATGGCAAGGTGATCTTCTGCCAGGATGACGACCTCGCCCCCACGCTCTACGCCTTCGATGCGAAGACCGGCCAGCTCGCCTGGAAGACGGAACGTCCCGACATGCTGGCGGGGTATGCCGTTCCGGTCATCTGCGAAGCCAACGGCCAGACCGACATCGTCGTCTCGGGCTCGGGGAAGCTGAAGGGATACAACCCGGCCGACGGCAGCGAACGCTGGACCTGCAACACCCTGCTCCGCACGATGATGACCTCGCCCGTCGTGCGCGACGGCATCATCTACATCTCGTGCCAGAGCTATGGCGACGAAAAACGGACCCTCAAGTTCGCCCTGCTCGAATGGCTCGACACCAATCAGGATGGTGCCCTGGCCAAAGACGAGGTTCCCCAAGAGTTCCACAAACGATTCGCGGTCTCGGACAAGGATGGCGACGGCATTTTGAAGGACGCCGAGCTCGACACGGCGTTCCAGTCGCCCGAGAACATGGTTGGAGGAGGCACCACCATTCAGGCGGTCCGCGGAGGGGGCCGGGGGGATGTCACCAGCACCCATCTGCTCTGGAACCTGAAAAACACCTCCCCGTCGAACATGGTGTCGCCGGTGGTCGTCGGCCAGCAACTGTTCATCGTCAAGCGGGGGGGCATCTCCAGCAGCTTCGACATCACCAAGGGGGACACCCTCTGGAAAATGTCGCGGATTGGCAACCTGGGAGACTACTACAGCTCGCCGATTGCCGGGGATGGCAAGATCTACGTCACTGGCGAGAACGGCTTCATCACCGTGCTGGCACAGGGAGAGAAGCTCGAAGTGCTGGCCCGCAATGACATGGGAGAGCCGTGCGTGGCGACCCCGGCCATCGCCGACGGGCGGCTTTACATCCGCACCCGCGAGAAACTGTTCTGCATTTCAGAACAGTAAGCTCTCGTGGGGGATGGTCTGGGTGCGGGGCGCTTTCTGGTGAACACCTGGGAAAGAGCCCACACCCGCGGGGCCCCCGGTCGCGGCACTTTCGTTGGACCGAACAGACACTCAGCTTTCGCTGGCAGATTTCGCCCCTCGGGCAACCTGGGAGACAAGACAGCATGCGTGGCATTCGCTCGTGGGGCCGACTGCGGACTTGGGGGACACTCGTGCCGTTGCTGCTGCTGGCGGCGCTGCTGGGCACCAGTGCGGCCCAGGGGGCGGGGCCGAAGATTACGCTGGTGGTGTCGCCGCAGGCACCACCCCTCGAACAGACCGCGGCGCGCGAGCTGGCCGACCTGCTGCGGCAGATGTACGACGCCGAGGTCACCACGGCGGCCACGCTGCCGGGGAATGATTCGGCCGTCATCGCCCTCGGCAGCCCGGCCACCAACCCGGTGCTGAAGCCCCTCGCGAAAGACTGGCCCGCATTGTCTGACCAGGGGCACCTGCTGCGCAGCGTCAAGCTGGGGCCGACCCCCGTGCTGGTGGTGGGGGGCGGCAGCCCGGTCGCCACGCTGTGGGGCGCCTACGAGCTGGGACACCAGTTCGGGGCCCGCTACCTGCTGCAGGGAGATGTGCTGCCCGACGAACCAGCGGCGTTCCACGTGGATGGCTTCAACCAGACGTGGGAGCCGTCGCTGAAGCTGCGCACCTGGCGGACCGTCAACGACTTCCCCATCGGCCCCGAATCGTGGGGGCTGGCCGAGCAGCAGAAGTTCATCCGCCAGCTGGCGAAGCTCAAGTACAACCGGCTGCTGATCTCCACGTACGCCTGGCAGCCGTTCGTGCATTTCGAATTCGGCGGCGTCGCCAAGCAGACCTCGCTGCTGTGGTTTGGATACCAATACCGCGTGGACGGCGACACGGCGGGACGCGGTGCGTTCAAAGGGGCCCGCTTCTTCGAGAACCCCGATTTTGTCGGAAAGACGACGTACGAAGAGCGCTTCGCGGCGGGGAAGAGCCTGATCACCGGCATCATCGACAGTGCGCACACGCTGGGAATGACCGTGGGGCTGGCGCTGTCTCCGCTCGAGTTTCCCAAGGAGTTCGCCGCGGTCTTGCCGGCCGCCCAGTCGGTGCATCAGCTCGAAACCCTCACGATTGGACCCGGTCCGCAGCAAAAGCCGGGGGATACAACCCTGCAGGGACTGGCGCAGGCGCAGATTCGTGGTTGGCTCGACACCTATCCCCAGCTCGACGCGTTGTACCTGACGCTGCCCGAATTTCCCGGCTGGGCGACGCATCATGCCGAGGCGTTCCGCCGGCTGGCCGAGCGTTCGAAACTCCCCGCCAGCGTGACGCTCGACGGATTGATCGCCGCCGCGCGCGACCGCAAGACGCTGGCGTCGGGCGAACGGGGCATCGCCGCCCTGCAGGGGAACCTGACCGCGCTCGACTTTCTGCAGACGCTGCTGGCCGACGAAGGCACCCTGCGGCTGCCCCAGGGAAAGCGGGCCGAGGTGGTGTTGATCGATGTCGACCCGGCGTTGTTCCCGGTGCTCGACAAGGTGCTGCCCAAAGGGGCGCGGTCGCTGAACTTCGTCGACTACACCGCCCGCCGTACGGTGGCCAACCGGCACCTGCTGCAGCAGATTCCCGCGAAATCGGTCCCCAGCAGCCTCATTCTGACCCTGGCCGACGACAACGTGGGGGTCTTGCCGCAGTCGTCGGTGGTGGCCCTGGGAGAACTGGCCGGGGATCTGCGCCAGCAGGGATTCGAAGGATTCTCGACGCGGTACTGGATGCCCGGCGACCTGGAACTGAGCGCGTACTTCCTCAGCCGGTCGAGCTTTGACCCCCAGGTGACCCCGCGGCAGGCCCTGGCCGATCTGGTCACGCCGATCTGCGGCCCCGGGGCGGTCGATCCGATCCAGAAGATGGTCGATCACATCGAGGCGGCCACTGCGCTGGTGGAGCAGAACGACATTGGTTTCACATTTCCGGTTCCCGGGGTGGTGCTGAAGCACTACCAGTCGGGAGAGGCCGTTCCCGAGTGGTGGGGAGCGGCGTCGACCGAGTACCTGAACGCGATGAACGAGGCATACCGGGCGAACCAGCGGTCGAAGCTCGAGGGGCGGGCGTTCACCCTCTACATGGCCCGCCGGCTCGACTTCGCGTTCAACTATTTCAACTCGATCACCGCGCTCAAGAAGGCCGGCATCGCCAAGCGGGGGGGAGACCAGGCCGAGCAGGCGACGCAGTTGCAGGCGGCGGTCGACGCCATGCTCGACGCCCTCAACGCCCAGGCGGCGGTCGCCCGCAGCAACAGTGACCGGGGGGTGATTGCCGTCCTCAACGAATACGGCTACCGCCCGCTGCTGATGGAACTGGAAGCGGCCGAGAGCGAGTGAGGGGAACCAGCCGAAGGGGAAAAGCGGCGGGCGGAAGGCGAAAAAGTGGCTTTTTCCCCAGAAAACCCGGGGGATTTCGTTAGTAAAGAACTCTTGACTCAGGGTTGGCGTTAGTAAAGAAGTCTTTACCAAGGGCCCGCAACCCCGGACTCGTCACCGAAAATCTCGTCGCAGGTTGCTGCAGGAAGCGGTGCGGTCTCTCGATCGCGAGTGATTTCCGGAACGCGATGTTCCCAACGCGATTCAGGAGATCGCTGTGCGGCCGAAGTGCGGCACCGGTTCCATCACCCCGCCACCGGCACATCGCGTCGGAGCGGGGCGTGCATGGCGGGGCGGCGCTGCAGCCAGAGCCAGAAGGCGATCCCGGCGAGCAGAATCACCCCGCTGCCCCACTGTGAGATGGTGAACCGGGTGCCGAATTGCCCCAGCTCATCCCACCGCAGCAGTTCAATCAGGAACCGGTTGATCGGATACAACACCCAGCCCAGCGCCAGCACCTCGCCATCCCGCTGCCGATACGGCCAGAACGCCAGCAGCAACAGGCAGATCGCCAGGGCGTTGAAGGCGTCGTAGAGCTGCGTTGGGTGCAGCGGCAGACTGTGGGCCGACGACAGGTCGGGGGGCAGATACCCCCGCGCCACCTGCGTCATGTACGGGGCGCTGTCAGGGGGAAAGGTCACCGCCCAGGGAAGCTCGCAGTAATCGCCGAAGCAGCAGCCGTGCATCAGGCAGCCGAGCCGCCCAAACATCAGTCCGATGAACACCGAGGGAATCAGCAGGTCGGCCAACGGCAGCGCCCGCAGCCCCTTCCAGCGGGCGAACGCCCAGAACGCCAGCGGCGCGAAAAGCAGCCCGCCATACAGCACCAGCCCCCCATCGGGGAGGTTGAACATCCGCAGCAGGCTGCTGCCGAATGGGACCCCCGGCTCGAAGAAGCGGTCGCGGTATTGCAGGATGTAAAACAGCCGGCCACCGAACAGCCCCGAGAGGAAGACCCAGATCGCGGCATCCCAGGCAATCTCTCCCGGCAAACCGCGTCGCCGCAGCCGCCAGCTTCCCAGCCCCGCCGACGAGAGATACGACAGGAACAGCATCGATCCGAAGCCATAGATCGGAATGCTCTCTTTCGCGGGGGCGTAGACAATCAACCCGGCCACGATCGCCCAGAAGATCCAGTTGCCGTTGTCGGCCGGTGCTTCCTGCGTTGCCTTGCGCTGACGGAACCACCAGTAGCCGGCACCCGCGAGCGCCCAGAGAACCAGCAGCAGGCCGAAGCCAAACACCGGCACGTCTCCCAGGGGCCCCAGGGAAATTCGCCCCCGCAACGGGATTTCAAACAGGATGGAACGCATGAGACAGCCTTTGTGCGCGAGGCGCGGTCACCGCAGGTCGATGACGGCGTTGTCGATGAGGCGGGTGGTGCCGACGCGGGCCGCGACCAAGGCCACGACGCGCGGGCCCGGGGTGTCGAGTTCGGCCAGCGTGTCGGGATCGACGAGGGTCGCATAGTCCGGCTGCACGGCCGGGTCCGAACCCAGGCAGGCCCGCAGACGCTGCCGCAGGGCGGGCAGGTTGCGTTCCCCCCGCGCCAGCTCGGTGCGGGCCAATTCCAGTGTGCGGAACAGGGCGAGCGAGACCTGCCGCTGGGCGGAATCGAGGTACACATTGCGGCTCGACATCGCCAGACCGTCTGTCTCGCGGATGGTGGGGCAGACGCGGATGGTGATCGGCAGATTCAGGTCGGCGACCATTTTCCGGATGATGGTCTGCTGCTGGTAGTCTTTTTGCCCAAAGTAGGCGATGTCCGCGGGAACCATCTGGAACAGCTTGAGGACCACCGTCGTGACCCCCCGGAAGTGCGTCGGCCGCGCCACCCCTTCGAGAATCGACGACAGCCCCTCAACCGTCACATAGGTTGTAAAGCCCGCGGGATAGATGTCTTCGACGCGGGGGACAAACACGAGGTCGGCTCCGGCTTGCCGGCAGACCCGGCGGTCGGCCTCGAGCGGGCGCGGATACTTCGCCAGATCTTCGTGTGGCGCGAATTGGGTGGGATTCACAAAAATCGAGACGACCACCAGGTCGCACTCCCGACGGGCCGCCGCGATCAGGCTGGCATGCCCGGCGTGCAGGGCCCCCATCGTCGGCACAAACCCGACCCGCTTCCCCTGCCGCTGGGCGGCGCGCACCGCCTCCCGCACCTCCGCAATCGACCCCGTCAGCGGGGCCAGCAGATCACTTCCTGGATCGACACTCAAGACGGCATCCTCGCGGTCAATGGAAACGCCGCGAGTCTAACGGTTTGGGCCTGAAGCGGGGAGGGGAATTCGCTGGCTACAACCGAAATTGAACCAGTGTTTCAAATTAAAACCACGAGTCCGGCAGTCGATGAGCTGAGACCCTGAACCGAATCGGAGACCGACGTATCTCTGGCAAGCTATCGATTCCTCAAGGACTCCAAAGACTCTCGGATTTCACGAAGCATATCCTGCTCCGAGGGCCCCAGACGGGGGTCTCTCTTTTGGAGATATCGCTCAACACTTTCCCCAAAGCGCCCCCCCTGACGGTTCAGTTTTGGTTCCGCAGAATGAATTAGAATCGCCTCAATATGGTTCAGAACATCGTCATTCGTCACGTGCACAGCCTGATTGTACTGAGCCAGCTCGCCTTTATTGAGCACCGTACGCAATCCATACCAAGAAAACCGATTCCAGCGTCCCGAAAGGTCGTCCTTACGATGCTGCTTCAAACGACTCAGAAGCTCTTGATTGTTGTTCTGTCCAACATAGACCAGCTCATAATCCCCATACAGAACATAGATTCCTCGTTGATCCCTGAAATCCACCGGCTCGTCCGTTTTTTTTCCCGCCAACACCCCCAGCAGAGCACCAGCACTACTCCCAGCACCCCAAAAAACGTCTTTGGCCTCCCAGAACAATCCATAATTCCGAATCAGAGGCTGAGACATCGCTCTCTCCCAAGGGGATCCGAAACCACAAGGCCTACTCAGAACGGTCGCGAATATGTCACGACTTCGCCCTGAATTTCAAGACCACAGACGAACTGTGCTAAGACGTTCGTGATCCCCAAAGTGCTCCTGGAAAACCACATTGGTTGGCTCCTATCGGCCGGGTCGCATAAGTCTCAGCGTCCAGGAAAATTGCCTTCGTGAGATTGTGCTTCCAGAATCGACACAGACCCTACTGACGTCGAACGCACAAAATCACTGCCAAGTCGTTGGATCAGTAAGAGGTGATTCCAGGCACCCATCAGCGCCCCTTCCGCAACTTCGCCTCGGCCTCGGTCCGCGCCTCCTCCGCCAGGACGCGCTGGCGGACCCGTTCCATCCACCGTCCCCAGACGAAGTAGTGGAACAGGGCGGGCAGCACGAACAGCAGCCCCACGATCAGCAGACCGGCGATGCTGGGGAAGACCGTGGCCACCAGGTAAAACAGCCCGAGGGCAATCACCAGCACCATCACCATGGCCAGCGCCGTGCCGAAGTTACGGACGGATTCCGAAGACGAATCGCGGGGGCTCATGACGGGGCTCGGGCTCAACCGGTGGAGATCGACAGGGCGATTGTAGGTGGCCCCTGTGGGAAAGCCAGTCGCCAACTGCTTGACAAATGCCAACCCCCGGCCCAGACTCGAAACTTGACCGTGTCCGACACGGTTTCCTGGTGGGACGACCGGCTGGCGCAGGGCCGGGGACGGGTCCCGTCGCAGTTCGTAAGATCCTCTTTTTTCGCGAAGGCGTGCTGTGTCTGTCTCCGTAGAGCAAGCGTTGGCGTGGTGTCAGAAACTCATCGACAAGTCTCCGGGCTTTCCCTCGCTCGAAGAGTGCCTCCCCCAGATCCCCCAGCTCGATTCGCTGGCTGATCTCCCCGCGGGCACCCGCGTCCTCGTCCGCTGCGACACCGACGTCGCCTTCCTTCCCGATGGCACGCTCGAGGAAGACGTCCGCCTGCGTTCCCTCGTCGAGACCCTGCGGTATGGGGTCTCGAAAGGCTGGGTCCAAATCGTCTACGGCCACATCGGTCGCAAGAAAGAAAACTCGCTCCAGCCCGTTGCCCCGATCCTTCAGCAGATCCTGGTCGAAGCGGGGGTTCCCTGCGGCCACCTCACCGTGCTCGCCAACTGGATGAGCGATGACACCGGCGAGATTTCCGACGCCACCGCCGCCTCGGTCTCGAAGCTCCCGAACGGGGCGATCGTGATCCTCGAAAACACCCGCGCCTTCGACCTCGAGCGGGCGCTGTGGAAAGTCAAGAAAGACGAACTCGCCCCCTTGGCTCCGAAGATTGCCGCCTACGCCAACGGCATGTTCGACAAGCTGGCCCAGGTCCACGTCAACGAAGGCTTCGCTTCGTCGAACCGCGACCTCTCGTCGACCGTGGTCCCGCTGCCGATGCGGCGCATCGCCCTCGGGAAATACATCGACGGCGAGATGCGCACCCATCTCCCCAAGACCCGCCAGGCCGAGCTGGTCATCTTCAGCGGCATGAAGCTCGAAAAGCTCGATGACCTGCAGGCGATTCTCAATCGCGGGCAGGTGAAGATGGTCATCGCCGCCGGGCTGCTCGCCATGACCCTCAAGAAGGCCGCCGCCGATCTCGACGGCGGCACCTTCGAAATGGGAGCGGCGGGGACCGACCCCACCAACAAGTTCTACATCCCCCCCGAGCGCATCGAACAGGCCCGCACGATGATCACCAACGGCCGCAAGGCCGGGGTCGAATTCGTGCTGCCAATCGACTTCATCCTCGCCGATGGCACCCCCAGCGACTCCATTCCCGCCGGCGGCTCGCAGCTCGACGTGGGCCCCAGGACCATCGCCCTGCACGCCGCCAAGGTTGGGGAGTTCATCCACTACAACCAGCAGAAGATCGCCGCCGGCAAGGGACCGGCCGTCGCCTTCCACAACGGCGTCTTCGGCTACTTCGAAAAGGAAGAATTCGCCAAGGGAACCCGCGAGTTCATGCTGCAGCTCAAGCGGATGACCGAAGCCGGCCTGCTGGTCTACGTCGGCGGCGGCGAAGGGGGAGCCGCGCTGCACAAGTACGGCGACGACTCGTGGGTCACCCACTGCTACACCGCGGGGGGAACGATCCTCAAGGCGCTGGGCACCGAGCCGATTCCCTACGTGAAGGCGCTCTACCTCGCCGCCACCGCGAAGCGGGCGGGTTCGGCCTGACCGGATCGCCCCCCTCCCCGGTTCGCCCGGGCCAGTTCGCCCGGGCCAGTCTCCTGGCACACCATGCCCCGCGTGAATGACACCCCCGACAACGTCGCGCAGACGCTGCGGGAAACCGCCCGCCGGTTTCCCGCACAGCGCGGCGTGGTGGCTCCGGTGGGGCGCGACCGCCAGGGACAGGTGCAGTACCGCGAACTGTCGTTTGCCGAACTCGATCACGAGAGCGACTGCCTCGCCGCCGGGCTGATCGACCTGGGGGTCTCCCCCGGCGATCGCCTGGTGCTGGCGGTCCGGCCGGGAATCGAATTTATTGCCCTGACCTATGCGGTCTTCCGGGCCCGGGGGACCCTGGTGCTGATCGATCCGGGCATGGGGCCCCGCCGGGTGTTCGGCTGCCTCGACCAGGTCGATCCCGCCGGTTTCCTGGGCTTGCCCCTTGTCCAGGCACTGCGGCTCCTCAATGGCCGGCGGTTTGCCCGCGCCCAGACCAACATCACCGTTGGCAGCCCCCGCTGGTGGCCCCGCTGGCTGAGTGGAACGACCTATCATCAATTGCGGAGGCGCGGGGAACAGGTCCTCGCCAAGGCAGGCGAACGGTGGCTCTGGCCCGAGACCCGCCGGTCCGATCTCGCGGCGATCATCTTCACGTCGGGCAGCACCGGCCCTCCCAAGGGGGTGGTCTACGAACATGGCATGTTCCGGGCCCAGGTCGACCTGCTGCGCGAGTTTTACGGGTTGGAACCGGGCGGAGCCGATGTCCCCGGGTTCCCCCTGTTCGGGCTCTTCAACGCCGCCCTGGGGGTGACGACGGTGATCCCCGATATGGACGCCTCACGCCCCGCCCGGGTCGATCCCCGCCGTATCCTCGAAGCGATCGAACTCAACCAGGCGACGCAGGGGTTCGGATCGCCGGCCATCTGGAACCGGGTGGGGGCCTACTGTGCCGAACGGCAGATCTCCCTCCCCACGCTGCGGCGTGTCTTCTCGGCCGGGGCACCCGTTCCCGAACGAGTGCTGCGCCAGATGTCGGCGACCCTCACCCAACCCGGCGCGTCGATGCACACCCCCTACGGCGCGACCGAGGCGCTCCCCGTCGCCTCGATCTCGGCCCGCGAGGTGCTCGAAGAGACGGTCACCGCGACCCGGCAGGGAGCCGGGACCTGCGTCGGCCGGCTGTTCCCCCAGATGGAACTGAGAATCATCGCGGTCTCCGATGATCGCCTCCCCCGCTGGAATGAGGTGCGCGAACTGCCGCCGGGAGAAATTGGCGAGATCGTCGTTCGCGGCCCGGTCGTCACCCGGGAGTATTTCGCCCTGCCGCAGGCCACCACCCTCGCCAAGATTGCCGATGGCGACACGTTCTGGCACCGCATGGGGGATGTGGGCTATCTCGATCCGCAGGGACGGCTCTGGTTCTGTGGGCGGAAGTCGCAGCGGGTCGAGACCGCCGACGGTCCGCTTTTTACCGACCAGGTCGAACCGGTCTTCAACACGCATCCCCAGATCTTCCGCACCGCCCTCGTGGGAGTGGGCCCCCGCCCCCGGCAGCGCCCGGTGCTGGTGGTGGAACTGGCCGAGGGAGCCCGCTGGACCGAGGCCCTGCGCAAAGAACTGCTGGCCCTGGGAGCCACCGTCCCCACCACGCGGCCGGTGCTGACCCTGCTGCCTCACGCGGGGCCGCTGCCGGTCGACGTCCGGCACAACACCAAGATCAACCGCGAAGCACTGGCGCTCTGGGCCAGTCCGCGGGTGGCAGCCGGCGGCGATTGAGCGGAGGCTCGGCGGCCACTATGCGTTCCCGACAATGCGTCACGAAGCGTCCTGCCCGCCTCCGCCACGGCCGATCCCTGCCCCCCGCCGCGGCAATTCGATACCTTCACGCAGTCACCTGTGACGTTCCGTTTCCGCTTTGTCGCGAGGGTTGCTCATGTTGCGTTCATGGAAGTCGTGGCTGTTGGCTGGAGTCTGTCTGGGACTGTGTGGACTGTCGTTTTCGGCAGGCCGTGCGACCGCCCTGGAAGATTCCCAGGCTCCCCGCCTGTACGAGTTGCGGGTTTACACCACCCTCCCCGGCCGGCTCGAGGCGCTGCACGCGCGGTTCCGCAATCACACCGCCAAGCTGTTCGAAAAGCACGGCATGCGGAACCACGAGTACTGGGTTCCGACCGACGCCAAGCTGAAAGACAACACCCTCATCTACGTGGTCTCGCACAAGGACCAGGCGGCCGCCGACAAGAGCTGGGCCGACTTCATCGCCGATCCCGAATGGAAGAAGGTTCAGGAAGCCTCCGAGAAGGATGGCAAGATCGTCTCGAAGGTCGAACGCACCTACATGACCCTCGTCGACTACTCCCCCCGCAAGGACTGATCCCCCCGCCGGTCGCGGGTTCAGCCCCAAATCGGGTCCGACTGTTGACTGCCAGAGATCCAGCCTCACACCCCGGTCTCCCCGTCGTTTCGGGGGACCGGGCCTGATCATAAAAAAACCGGGAGCGAGATCGGTTTCTCGCTCCCGGTTTTGAATTTCACACTCCTGGCACCGTCGCAGCCTCTCGCAGACGATGCCGGTCGACCGCTTCGGCCTCAGCCATTCAGGCCGACCACTTCAAATCCCTTGCGGTATTCCTTGGAGACGAATTCCTGCGCCTTGGGCAGGCTGGCCTTGAGGTTTTCGGCATCCCAATTGAATCCTGCCCCGGCCCGGTAGGCGACAATCCCCAGCAGCACGGTCTCGGTGAGGGCTCCCGAGTAGTCGAAGTTGCACAGGGTCGGCGCCCCGGTCTTGCAGGCGTGAACCCATTCATTCCAATGCCCCATTGAGGGAGCGAGCGACTGCTCGGGCAGTTTGAACTCCTGCGCCTTCTCCTTGGGCAGCAGTTGCCGCCGGCCATAGTCGGCGGCCAGCATTCCCTTCTCACCCACGAACAGAATCCCCAGCCCCCAGTCCGACAGCGGCTTGCCGTCGTAGTCGTTGGTCTGCTTCACGAGATCGAAGTTCTCTCCCCCGTCGGCCCAGTAGCACATCAGGGGCTTCCCGCCGACTCCCGCGAACTCATACGTCGCCTTGGCCCACGCCGGAGCCCCGTCGGCATGCACCTCGGGCCCTTCACACGAGACCTTGGTGGGGAACCGCAGATTGAGCGCCCAAAAAGAGAGATCCATCACGTGGCACGCCATGTCGCCAAAGGTCCCCGACCCGTATTCCCAGAACCGCCGCCAGTTTCCCGGATGGACGTTCTCGCAATAGGGGCGTTGCTTGGCGGGGCCGAGCCACAGATCCCAGTCGAGTTGTTTGGGAGCCGGTGTCGCACCGCAATTGAACCGACCGTTCGACCAGCCCTTGTTGCACCAGTTGTAGACCGCGTGCACGGGACCAATCACCCCTCCCTGCACAATCTCCACGACCCGCCGGTAGTTGTCGGTCGCGTGAATCTGCGTTCCCATCTGCGTCGCCAGCTTGTTCTTCTTCGCCAGCTTCGCCAGGGCCCGCGCCTCGGCCACGGTGTGGGCCAGCGGCTTCTCGCAATACACATGCTTCCCGAGGTCGAGCGCCACCGACGAGGCGGGGGCGTGGGTGTGGTCGGCCGTCGAGACCACCACGGCATCAATGTTCTTGGCTTCCTTCTCCAGCATCACCCGGTAGTCGCGGTAACGCCGCGCCTGCGGATGCTTCTCGCCCCACTGCGTCAGGTAGTTCTCATCGACATCGCACAGCGCGACGAAGTTCTGTCCTGCCAGCTCGTCGATGTTGTGACCTCCTTTGTTCGCCACGCCGATCGCCGCGATGTTCAGTTTGTCATTCGCCGACAGGCTCGCGCGGGCGGGAGCTCCCGAAACATGCAGACCTGCGGCCAACAAACCGGCGGCCGAAGTGTGCTGGAGAAACAGACGGCGGGATGTGGGGCGGGACATGTCGCAATCTCGGGGCGGGGTGGGAACGGAACGAACGAGCAGCCGGGAGCTCAAAACCTCCCTGCCCCAGATGTTCGCATCAGGGGGAATTGAAGTAAAGCGACGGAGTTTTTGGGCAGTCTCTCCCCTTCACTCCAGCCGCCGGAACACCCGCCCCTCCCCCTCTCAACGCCCCCGGGCCGAGGGGGGCCAGGAGGAGATCTGGTTGTAGCGGTTGTAACGGGCGATGTTCGACAATCGATTTCCCCCCGCGCGTTTTTTGTGATCTATACTCCACTGCAGCGAGCGTTGCCGCAGTCGAGACTGCCGCGGCGGTCCAGGGACGGACAGCGGTTCCGGGAATCTTTTCCCCGGGAACCGTTCGGGAAGGAACAACAGATTGACATCGATTGAGTGCTGCCCCTTCGTCCCCTCGGTGACCGCGAGTCTCCTGTATGTCTGCCTCAAGACACCTGCGTCCCGGTCTGTTCTTCCTCTGGGCCGGTCTGAGCGTCGCCCTCGCCCTCACCCCCTCGCGGGCGGGCAATCCCACCTCGCGCCCCCTCACTCCCGAAATCCGCCAGGCGGTCAACCGCGGGGTGGAGCTCGAACAGTCGCGGAAGTGGGGCGACGCGATCATGCATTACGAGAAGTCGTGTCGGCAATTCCCCGACTGCGGCGAACTCGAATACGGCATGCGCCGCAGCAAGGTGCACCTCAGCGTCGACCGCCGCTATTCCGACCGCAGCTTCGAACGGAACCTGCTGGTCCGGTCGCGCAGCGAGGCGATGAGCCTGTTTGAAGACATTTACCGCCGGACCCAGTCGCAATACGTCGAACCGGTGACGCTCACCAGCTTTGTCGCCCACGGCACCGAAAGCCTGTATCAGGCTCTCGATGAACCCCGTTTCCTGGCACGGCACGTCCCCGAAGACCGCCGCGAGCGGGCCGAGGTTGTGCGCAACACCCTCCGGCGCCCCGGAGACTACTGGAACCGTCGCGTCGCCGACTTCGAAGACGCCCGACGTTTCGTCGACGACGTGGCCACCCTCTGCCAGCGCGAACTGGCCGTCCCCCCCACCGCTGTCTGGCTCGAATACGTGTTTGGGGGCTGTCACGCCCTCGACGACTACAGCGGTCTGCTCACCCCGGGCCGGTACACCGACCTGATGAGCAACATCCACGGCAACTTCGTCGGGCTCGGGGTCGAGATCAAGGCCGAACCGGGCCAGGGAATGTTTCTCGTCAACGTGCTGCCGGGCAGCCCCGCCGCCGAGGGGGGCCTGCTGAAGGGGGAATTCATCACCGCCATCGACGGCACCGACGTGACCGAACTGAACACCGACGAAGCGGCCAACCTCCTGCAGGGCGAGGCGGGTTCCAAAGTCCGTCTCGAAGTGCAACGCGGCAAGTCGGCCGACCGCCGCAACCTGGTCCTCGCCCGCCGCCCCGTCGAGATCCAGAGCATCCCCGTCGCGCAGATTGTCGATCGCCCCAGTGGCGTCGGCTACATCCAGCTCACCACCTTCCAGGATTCCACCGCCCGCGAACTCGACCAGGCCCTCGCCCGGCTCGACCAGCAGGGAATGCAGTCGCTCATTCTCGATGTGCGGGGCAATCCCGGCGGGCTGCTCTCCGCCGCCGTCGAGGTGCTCGACCGCTTTCTGGCCGAAGGAACCCTCGTCCAGATCCGCGGCCCCCGGCAGAACGAGACCTTCACCGCCAAGCAGCCCGGCACCTGGACGCTGCCGGTCGTGCTGCTGATCGACGGCGACAGCGCCAGTGCCAGCGAAATCGTCGCGGGGGCGTTCAAGGATCACCGCCGGGGCACCATCGTGGGCCGCCGCTCGTTCGGCAAATGGTCGGTGCAGACCATCTTCCAGGCGAAGCAGCAATGCGGCCTGCGGGTCACCACCGCCAAGTTCTACTCCCCCCGCGGGCAGAATCTCGCCAAGGTGGGGCTGCGGCCCGACATCGAGGTCCCCGAGCCCCCCGCCGACCGGCAGTCGCTGCGGTCGGCCACCGAGGTCGATGTCGAGGGAGATGAAGATCTGCAGCAGGCACTGCGGCTGCTGCGGAATGACCTGGCGGCCCGATGAGTGGTTCGAAAGCCGGTCTGACCGAAGACTGGTGGCGATGGGGTGAAGGCGTTCCCCCCACGCTCGCCTGGAACTTCGCCGCCGAGGCCCCGCTGGTCGCCCTCCGCTGGGCCCGCGAGACGGGGGAGGTGCTGGCCGCCGATGCCGTCGGGGGCATGTACCAGCTCGACTCCTCCGGCCGCCTCGCGAACCTCATTCGCGGCCCCTCCCCCATCCGCGCCCTCTCGTTCTCCGACACCGGCGGAGGGGGCGTCGCCCTCGTGGGGGACGACAAGCTCTACTGGTTCAACCATCAGCTGGTCTTCCAGGGCTGTCTGGAGCATTCCGAACAGGTAGCCGCCATCTCGCTCGATCCGCATGGCGAATACGCGGCGGTCAGCCTGGCCGATGCCGAACTGGTCCTCTACGACTCCTTCCGCCGGCGCATCCGCACCTTCTCCACCCAGCAGCCGTTGATCGCGGTGGAGTTCATTCCCACCGTGGCCGAACTGATCGGCGTGGCCGAATACGGCCTGCTCTGCCGCTATTCGTTTACCGGCGACAAGATCTTTCAGCAGCCCCTCTATTCGAACGTGGGAGACCTTGCGGTCGCCCGGGGGGGAGACCTCGTGCTGCTGGCCTGCTTCTCGCACGGCATCCAGGTGCACGACGAGACCGGGGAACAGATCGGCTCGTACCAGGTGGGGGGAACCGCCTGCCGGGTTGCCGCCAGCTACTCGGGACGGAAGGTGGCCGTCGTGACCATGGAACGGCACTTCTACCTGGTCGACGAAACCGGGCATGTCGAGTGGCAGGCGATTCTGCCCGACGACGTCTGCCGGGTCGCCTGCGATCCGCTGGGGCACAGCGTGCTCATCGGCTTCCAGTCGGGTCGCATCGCCCGTCTCGATTGGCCGACATCGCGGTAAATCCCGCCGGCCCCTCCCGCCGGTGACATCTCCGCCGACGTCCCACCGGTTGCTGACCTGGATCGCTGCGGCTTCGCACGCGGAATGCGGTCTGCCGCACCGCCCCACGCGCTACCCCACCAGCCGCTGCAGCCCAAATCCCCGCAGTTCCTCGGGCTGGTCGTCGGTCAGCATCCACCGGGCCAGCAGATCGGCTGTGCCGGGGGCCAGGAGAAGGCCGTTGCGATGATGCCCCACCGCCAGCCACTCATTCTCGACCCCGGCCACCCGATCGATAATCGGCAGCCCGTCCCGCGTGGCCGAACGGACCCCGCACCACGCCCTCGTGAACCGCAGGTCCGCCACGTCGGGCAACAACTGCCGCGCCCCCTCAGCCAGCTTTGCCGAGAGTTCGGCGTCAGGAGCCTCATTCCGCCCCTCGGCCTGCGTCCCCCCGGTCACCACCTCCCCGGTTTTCAGCTGCAACGTGAGAAACGGCCCACCGATGGTGCATTTCATCAAGGGAGGCAGCGGATCGGTCGCGATCAACTGACCCCAGACAGGGCGCAGCACCCCGGCGGGCAGCACCGCCTCCTGTCCGGTGCACAACACCAGGTGCCGGGGCCGGCACTCTCCCCGCGACGTGCGGACCGAAACCACCCGTCCCCCGGTCCGCTCGATTTCCAGCAGTTTCGTCTGCACCGCCAGTCGGGCCTTTCCCCGCCGGGCCGCCCGGGCGAACGACACCGCCCCCTTCAGAGGATGCAGATGGGCGTCGGACGGGCAGTGCACGCCCCCCGCCGGGGCGGGGGCCAGGCGCGGCTCGAGCCGGGCCACCTGCTCGGCATCAATCGCATGCACCGTGTAACCCAGTTCCTGGGCCTGCGCCGCGAAGCAGGGGGCATCCCCCTGGAACCGCTCGGGATTGACCGTGAGGAATCCATTCACCCGCCAGTCGAGCTGGAAGTCGGGCTTCAGCGACAGCCGGCCCCACAAATCGCGGCTCAGCAAGGCCAGCGGACCGAATGCCGGGGGATGAAACGGCCCCTGGTCCGCCGGCCAGATCCCCCCCGCCGAGCCCGCCGTCGCCCCCCCGCCCAGAGTTCCCTGCTCGATCAGTTGCACCGGCTGTTTTTGTGCGGCAAGCGCCTGGGCCAGGGCCAACCCGATGATCCCACCTCCGACCACCAGCACATCGGGCTGAGGGGCGAGACCATCGTCGCGGGACAATTCGGCCTGTTCGACCGGAGTTAACGTCGACCACCAGACCGATTCGTGTTTCAACTCAAGCGGAGGCATCGCGGGGGATGGCAATTCGGGAACAGAGACAGCGGCAGACCGCCGGGACCTCGGGAACAACTCGCCGTTCCCCAGATGGTCCCGGAGCGCTGGAGGAACAGCGACACTAACAGATTCCCGCCGCAGTCCACAAACGCCCCGCCCGAGACATTCCAGCGCAAGACACCGCTTCCAACCACAGCGGGTTCCCCCGTGACAGCGCCGCCGCGATTGGCCATGGCCGGGGGACTGTCGATCGCTCGCAGTCGCGGCCCGTAGCTCCCCTCCTCGAGACCAACCCTCACAGCGGGTACACTGGAGTCAATTGACGCCCCGGCTGACCCGCCCGGGTTCCGGCCCTTACTCTTCCAGGCGGTTCTGCCGATGTCTGACGACGACAATTCCCGATTGGCCGAAGAGTGGTACGAACGCAAATCCGAACTCATGCGCGACCTGCTCGGCCCCGAGCACGAAATGGTGCTGCATGCGATGGTGCCGTACTACGTGGGTGGGACTCTCGATCTGTACTTTTACCCAAAGGGGGTACCTGGGGTCGGCGTGGCGACGAAGGAGTTGAGCGACCTGCCGAACGAAGGCTCGTCGAACGAGGTGTTCGACTCGTATGAGATGGTGATGTTCACCCGACACCCGCTGGCGATCGACGACAAAGACGAGGCGGCCACGCCCTTCGGCCGGGCGCTGCAGAACATGAGCCCGATCCTGAACTGCATGGCCCGCTACAGCGAAGAGGCGAGCCTGAATCCCCGCGAGACCTGCGAGTTTCCCGAGGAGTTCGAATCGCTCGGAGGGAAATGCCTGATCTTCGACAGCTACGGCCAGGCGGCCGACGAACCGGCCGACTTCGGCCTGCTGCTGGTGATTGAAATCCACCGCTCCGAGATGGAGTACGCCCGTAAGCAGGGCGGCCAGCTGCTGCTCGACCGCCTCAAGGAGGCGGGCTACTACCCCTACTCCGACCTCGACCGCCCGGCGGTGGCGTGAATCGCGGCGGATCAACACCCGAAAATTCTCGTCCCACTGGAGAGCCAGGAACCCGGCATCAAAAACCCATGCGCGCCGCTGAAGGGGACCTGGCGATTTTCACGCCTTCTGCGGCCTTCCTGACGGTCGCAATCAGCAGTCCCGCCCCAAACCTGGGCCTGCCGGCGCATTCAGTCGTCGTTGCCAAACAACGACCATGCAGCACCGACTGACGGACCGTTCGCACTTCTTCGCGTTGCATCACGTACGTTGCCGGTCCCGCGCGGCGATGAACTCGAGGCGAAACAAGACCCAGATTGGCAGCGGATCACAATCCGTCCGTTCCCACTGCGACCTGCGGAAGGCTACCCGCGTGACGACCGCCCCTTGGCAATTGCCAGCCCGTCACCCGGGGGGGCTGTGTTCGACGCTCAGCCGGGTCTGTGATCGACGACCATTTCCGGCAGAGCGTCGTTGATCGCCAATCCTAAAGCATCGCAGTGCGCCGGCTTGTAGAACACTGTCCGGACCCGGTTCCCGCGATTCCCAGGGGGACCGATCATGCCGACAACCGAGCGGTTCGGGTTGAGTGGGAGTCTGTCTGAGATGGAGGCTCGGGTGGTGGTCGTTTCCGTGAAGATCGGCACGTTGGCACCAGTTCGCAGGGCCTTGGCTTGGGCCAAGACCGATTCAGTGCCGGTGATTCTGCGGCAGGTGAACTTCTGCCTCGAATTCGATGTCTGCGTCTTGGGCTCTTGTGCGCCGTTGGAGGTCCGGTCCAAACCAGTGGCCGGCAGCTCGGCCAACCTGTCTTGCTGAACTTGGTGCGATAACACGGGATGAATCAATCCGGAGGACAGAGCACGTTTCAGCCCTTCTTCGGGTGGAGGGATTCATCGCCACGGCCTCTGATTTGGTCAACGGGTTATTCCCTGACACCGCCTTACTCCCAGGCCACTGGTATCTCGAGCCCCCCCCACTTGCCCGCTCCGGCACCGTCTACCCCCGTTGGTCGATGGGTTTTGCCTCGTGACGGGTCGCTGGGGAATTCGGTCTGTCGTTGTTCCTTCGTTATTTTCTATGGAACGCCCGACTCCGCCTGTTTGAAAAAAAAACCTGATCCGTCAATAACTCTTCCGCACATGCGAATCATCACGATACGCTCAGTGAGTTGGAAAGAGATCGTTGGAGACCGCTTCCCGGGTGATTCCGGTCGGGGTTGAGGCCCCAAAACACCGGCGGGCCGATCGATTTCAGGTTGTGCCACGTCTCTGTTCAGGAATTCTCCCCATGCTCAGCATCCAAGGCCTGGTCAAGATTCACCCGGGACCAGTCGCCGCCCTCCGGGGGATTGATCTCGAACTGGGAGAAGGACTCTTTGGCCTGCTGGGACCGAACGGAGCCGGCAAAAGCACCTTCATGCAGGTGGTCGCCGGGCTGATTGAGCCCACCGCCGGGCGGGTCCTGCTCGACGGGCACGACATCGTCGCGGATCCCCGGTACATCCACCAGCGGCTGGGATATCTTCCGCAGGACTTCGGCTTTCACCCCGACCTGACGGGGCTCGCGATGCTCGAACTGCTGCTGAAGCTCAAGGGGATCACCGGTCCCAAAGGCCGCCGCCCACTCGCCAACGAACTGCTCGAGCGGGTGAACCTGACCCACGCCGCCGGGCGCAAGGTGGCAGGCTATTCGGGAGGGATGCGGCAGCGACTGGGGCTGGCACAGGCGATCGCCGGGGATCCCCGCGTGCTGATCGTCGACGAACCGACCGCCGGACTCGACCCCGAAGAACGACACCGCTTCTACCGCCTGCTGGCCGAGATGGGTTCCCGCCGGATCGTGATTCTCTCCACCCATATCGTGGAGGATGTCGCCACACTCTGCCCGCGCCTGGCGGTGATCCGGGGAGGGGAAGTAGTCGCCGATACCACCCCGCGGGCGGCCCGCGAAGCGATCGCCGGCAGCATCTTCGAGGGCCTGGTTCCCCCGGCCGAGATGTCGGGCTTTGCCCGGCAATGGCGAGTGCTCTCTTCGGTCCTGGCCGAAGGAACGACCAACCGGGTCCGCATCAGCCTCCCGGCGGGGGACCCACCACCCGGCTTCACCGCGGTGCAAACTGGGCTGGAGGACGCCTATCTCGTGCTGATGCGCACCCCGACGCGGGAAGTCCCCCCAGCCCTCAGGGGAACAGGTGTGCTGTCGCCCGGAGGTGTGGCATGAACCTGTCCCGCATCGCAACGCTCGCCTGGAGTGAGATCCGGCTGGCCTGGCGCAAGCCACTCCCTCTCGTGCTGCTGACGATTCTCGGGTTCCTTCTGTTCGGCCTGGCCGCCGGCAATGTGACGATTGGTGCGGGGGGAGGGGACATCGGAGGCAAGAAAAACTGGCTCAACTCCGAGACCAGCCTGGCCTTCGTCGACCAGATCTTGCTCGGGATGATCCTGCCGTTTTTCGCCTCGGTCCAATGCGGCATGTCCCTCGCCAACGACGAAGACCGCAAGCTCGACCGGGTGTTGCTCTCCACTCCGCTGACTCCTCTCGAATATGCCCTCGGGCGGTTCCTGGGGGCGCTGGTGCCTCTGTTGGGAGTCCTGGTCCTGTATCTGTTGCTGCAGATCGCGTTCATCCAGTGGTATCCCCGCGATTCGACCGAACTGCTGGGGCCGTTTTCGCTGGTCCATTACCTGCGTCCCCTGTTGATCTACACCCTCCCGTTGCTGCTGTTCTCCGCCGGGGCGGCGATGTCTCTGGGAACCCGCACCGGGCAGGCGGTGCTGGTGTTTGCCGTCCCGACGCTGCTGGTGATTGGCGGGGCGCTGTTTCTCTGGGACTACAGCCCCGCCTGGCTGCCCGAATGGATCAACAAGCTTCTCCAGTGGGGGGACCCGGCGGGCGTGCGCTGGTTCCTCGGGACGTTTCTCAAGGAACCGCGGGGAGCCGACTTTCTGAACAGTGCCTCGACCGTCCCCGACACCCCGATGCTGGTCAGCCGGTTTGTCTTCGGCCTGCTGGGTCTTTCGGCGGTCCCGATGTCGGCAAGGGTCGTGGAGCGACGGGTGCGGGGAATCTCACCGGCAGTCGATCTCGCGGCACTCCCCTCCAGCGATCTGTCGCGCCAGGCGGACGAAGACTGGACGGTCCGCCCCCTGCCGGCCAGCCAGCAGACCAATCCCGGGTTCTGGAGGACAGTCTGGGCCATGCTGGCGCTCGAATTGCGGGCTCTGGTCCGGTCACCCGGCGTGTGGATTTTCGGCCCGCTGATCATCCTGCAGGTGGTCACCATGGGGATGCTGCGGCTGGGTCCCTTCGAGACATTTGTGCTGGCGACCCCCGGTTCCATCGCCGGGGGGAGCTTCAACACGCTCACGCTGCTGCTGGTGCTGCTGATCCTGTATTACTCGGTCGAGAGCCTGGTCCGCGAACATCGCCATGGCGTGGCCGCACTGGTGCACTCGTCTCCGGCCCCCACGGCCGCCCTGCTGACCGGGAAGGTGCTGGCGAACGGGGCCCTCGCGGGACTGATCGCCGGCGGAGCGTTTCTCGGAGCGCTGATCGTGCTGGGGTATCAGTCCATCACAACCGGCATCTCCTTTGCCATCGAGCCGGGTGTGTTCGCCCTGATCTGGGGAGTCTTGCTGACCCCGACACTCGTGCTGTGGTCGGCCTTCGTGATGCTGGTCTTCTCCCTGACCCTCAATCGCTATGCGACGTATGGCCTGTGTCTCGCCACCCTCATTGCCACGGGCCTGGCGACACAGTGGGGATACCTCAACTGGGCCACCCGCTGGCACCTGTGGAGCGGGGTGCAATGGTCGGAACTGGACAGGCTCGCCTTCGCCTGGAAAGAGATCTCCTGGAATCGACTGTTGGCCCTCTGTGTCACGGTCATTCTGGTGGCGCTGGCACTGCGGTTCTATCCCCGCCGCATCAGCGACGCCCGCGGGGTGGTCGACCGGTTCGCCCCCCGATCGCTGGTCTGGCGGGCCCTTCCCATCGTCATCCTCGCGCTCCCGGCACTGTTGCTGGCGGGTTCCATGCTCTACGCGATGCGCAAGGGGCCCGAAGGGGGGCCCGCGCTGCGTCAGCAGAAAGACTATTGGAAGCAGAACATCTCCACCTGGCGGGAGACTGCCGTCCCCGCGCTCGACAGGGTGACCGCCCAGGTGGACCTCTTTCCCGAGACCCGTTCCTTTCACGTGCAGGGGGAATACCTGCTGCGCAACCGCAGCGACAAACCGATGGATGCCCTCCCCCTCAGCATCCTGCCCCACCTGGAGGTCCAGTCGTGGTCCGTCGATGGCGCGGACTTGAAACCAGTGAAGCCGATCGAACGGGGTGACCGCCCCTCCATCGAAGACCGCTCTCGTCTGATGGTCATTCGACCCACGGCTCCCCTGGCTCCCGATGCCACCTGCCGGGTGGCGTTCGAACTCGATGGAAAGTTTCCCGCGGGATGGAGCAAGACCCCCACCGGGGCGGGGGAATTCGTTCTCCCGTCGGGAGTCGTTCTCACGAGCTTTGACGGTTCGTTCCTGCCGGCCATCGGCTTCTCGGAAGGGGTGGGGCTTGAAGCCAAAGACCGCCCGGAAGCCCGGGAGTATCCCGATTCGCATTACCTCGATCGTGTGGATCCCGCGTTCGGCCCCGCCTGGGGGACCGCAGTCGAGTTGACGATCAGCGCCCCTGCCGAATGGACGGTCAACAGCGTGGGAGAACCCCAAACTCCGACCGTGGCCGACGGACGGCGGACCACGGTCTGGAAGACGACCGAACCGGTCCGCTTCTTCAACATCGTCGGCGGTCCCGCCAGCCTGGTGGTCACCGAGGGACGGCAGTCGACGGTGTACCACGATCACCGGCACAGCTTTCATGCCCCCCGGATGGCCGAGATGCTGGATGCCGCCCGGCAGTACTACGGTGAGTGGTTCCACCCCTATCCCTGGCAGTCGCTGCGACTGACCGAGTTTCCCGGTCTGGCATCGTATGCCCAGGGATTCCCCGGCAACATCACGTTCAGCGAATCGATCGGATTCCTGGCCTACAAGGCCGAAGCGGGGGAGGCCGACACCGTCGACTTCATCGTGGCCCACGAGGCGGCCCACCAGTGGTGGGGGAACATCCTCACCCCCGGCAAGGGGCCGGGGGGGAATGTGCTGTCGGAAGGAATGGCCAATTATTCAGCCGCCCTGCTGGTCGAGCAGATGCGGGGCGTGCCGACGCGCCGCTCGCTTCTGAAGAAATTCGAGCGCGATTATGTGCAGGGACGCAACCCCGATCGCGAACGGCCGCTGCACAAAGTCGATGGCTCGCGACCCGGCGACACCCCGGTTGTCTACAACCGGGGGGGCTGGGTCTTTTTCATGCTGATGGAACAGATGGGGCGCGAGCGGATGCTGGAGGGCCTGCAGGAGTTCATCGCGAAATTCAAGGAGGGTCCCGACTTCCCGTTGATCGAAGACCTCGTCGAAACCCTGCGTCCCCACGCCGCCGATCCCGCCGCGTTTGACACCTTCGTTCAACAGTGGCTGCTGGGCAAGGTCCTGCCGGAGTTCCACCTCGCCGACATCCTCCAGGAGACAAATCCAGAGGGACAACACATTGTGACGGGCACGCTGACCAACACCGGAACCGGCCGGGTGGAGGTTGAGGTGGCCCTCGAACCACCCGCGCAAGACGCGTCGCCGCCAGCCGACAGTCCGGCAGCGGTCGATCTCCCACACGAGCCGGGCGCGCTGCAACGAGTCACCGTCGGACCGGGGGAGTCGGTCACCTGGCGGCTGACCAGTCGCTTCGTTCCGGCCGCAGTGCTGGTCGACCCCGATGTCAAAGTCCTGCAACTGGGCAGAAAACTGGCCCGCCAGCCGCTGAAGTGAGGCTGGTCGTTTCGCCGGCACTGTCGACCACTGAAGTTGACCGTCTTTTTGCTCAATCACCGACCGACAAGTGCCCCCGGAATCCATCCACCAGCGAGGGCCCATCTCCGGAACGTCTCGGTCGGACCGCTTTGAAGGGGACAGGTCAATTTTCCAGACTCCGCGCCGCTGGATGTGGACCAGAAACGAATCGTTCCGCCGGGCAGCCACGAGACCGGGATCGGCCACTCCAATGTGCATCCCACCGCGAACACCCTCCCAAAGGGCCCAGCAACAGGCCGGCGGGAGTGTTCCTTTGGATGGGGCCTCAGCGGAGATTTTGGTTCGATCCAAGGTTCTTGGCTGCCCATTAGGACTCCTATTTTCGGATTTTTGTTCAGCGGAACGGACACCGAGGTCCGCCCCCCCGCGACCCGGGTGTTGGCCCCTTGCGGAGGGGGGTTCTCGGTGGCGGGCACATTGGGGTTGCTGATCCAGGTCTTTTCTCTGCCCAGTGGGACGGGTCTTTTCGGATGTTTGTCCAACGGAGCGGACACAGAGGTCCGCCCCCCCGCCACCCGGGTGTTGGGCCCTTGCGGGGGGTGTGCTCGGTTGCGGGCACATTGGGGGCTTGCTGATCCTGGTTCTTTGGCTGCGCATTGGGACTCGTGTTTTTGGATGGATGTCCAGTGGAGCGGACACAGAGGTCCGCCCCCCCGCGACCCTGTTCCTGGACCCTGGGAGCGAGTGTTTGTGGGTGGGTGTCCAGCGGGGATGGGCCATAACCCTCTATCTGGTAGCTGCTTACGACGCATTCGGTGCCCTCTACGGTCCACGGTCCACCGTACACGGTCCACCGTCCACGGTCCCACGCCACCCACCACTCGCCACCCCCCACGCACTGTTCACTTCACCACTGCAAATCTATTCCGTATACTGAATTGATACGCACGTTCATTCGTCGCAGGAGTTCACCATCGTGCCCCCCGCTGTCAATTCTTCGACTGATCAAGCTGTGCCCCGTCTCTGGAATCCCCGGTTGCCGCGAGATGAGTTTGTCGCCGTCCGGCACGAACTGATCGATCCCGACCGTCCCGAACTGGGGTCCCGGCCTCCGCTCTCTCCCGAAAACTGGATCTGGCAGGGACGCATCCGGCCCGGGGATCTCGTGGTGGTGGTGGGCGACACCGCTTCGGGCAAGACCACCCTGCTGTGCGACTGGATGGCGCGGATCACCAATGGGCTGCCGTTTCCGGGTGATCCCGAACACTTCCGCCGTGAGCCGGGGGAAGTGCTGTTGTTCAACGGGGCTGATTCGTTTGCCGACACCATCCAGCCCCGGCTCGCGGTGAGCCGGGCCGATCTGGGCCGGGTCCAACTGGTCACCCCCGCGCTGCAGGCCTGGTCGGGGAAGCCGACGGAGGTTCCCGCGCGGTGGAAGACCCTGGAGCCGGCCGCCTACGAAACGCGCGATTGCCGGTCGGGGCTGCACCGCAAATCGGGGCAGAAATGGCTGGCGAACTTTTTGAAAAACCGCACCCAGGTGCAGATGGTGGTGATCGACCATCTCTCGCACCACCTGCAGGCCGACGCCGAACGCAAGCTCGCGGCGGCCATCGTCGAGCTGACGCACATCGCCCGCGAAACCAACGTGGTGATCGTGCTCTCCCAGCGTCCCAACGCCTATCGCAACGGCCTGGGTCCCGATGAGTTCCTCAAGAGCGGCGAACTGATCGACTCGGCGCGCAGCATCTGGCGGGTGGTGCGCCCCACCGATGAAACGGTCGAGGCCCGCTCGCTGCAGTGTCTGAAGCTTTCGCAGCATCCTCGTCTGCCGGATGCCGAGACTCCCTGGGGGCTCTACTGGGGACCCCGGCAGGAACTGGAATGGGTGCCGGGGGCCGCCGCGAAGCACTCGCACTCGAAGCTGGCGCACCTGGAACGGGGGCTGTTCCACACCGACAAGTTCCTGCGGCAGCACCTGGAGCGGGCGGGCGGGGTGGCCGAGTTCCACACGCTGCTGCTGGCGGCCAAGGCGCTGAAGATCTCCACCTCGTGGTTCATGCAGACGATTCTGTCTCCCGAGTTCGAGGTCGACTACGAGCCGGTGGGGACGGATGAGCTGATCCAGATCATCGGCTTTCCCGACGCGATCGCCCGCCGGCGGGAGGATCCGAATCCCCCCGCACTGAAGATCAAATGTCCTCCCGGAGCGGCGGAGT
>Ga0315903_10000810_pt1 | contig 47006 bp, 42 predicted proteins | sample LakEriMetagenome_7_FD_203524 | JGI IMG/M metagenome (GOLD analysis project Ga0315903, IMG submission 203524) | Freshwater fungal communities from buoy surface, Lake Erie, Ohio, United States - Buoy 2 MA119 | ecosystem: Environmental > Aquatic > Freshwater > Lake | place: USA: Lake Erie, Ohio... | reverse complement strand
GATTGGCACAAGGTCTTTCTGCACTAGCAAATCCTAAAGTTCTACTTGGTACGCTTGCATTACTTGGAATTGGTGGAGCATTTGCACTGTTTGGTTTGGGTGCAAAACTTGTTGCCGATGCATTTGTATCAATCGCAGCAGTAATACCAGAAGCTATTGTTCCACTTACTCAACTTGCATTATTGTCTCCACTTCTTTATGTCGCGGCAGGTGGAATTGGAGCACTTGCTGTTGGATTGGGAGTTTTAGCAGCGGCAACAATTCCTGCAACAGTTGCTTCGGTGGGAATATACGTTATTGCAAAGTCCGTAGAAAAACTTGGAAACAGTTTTGAACAAGTATCCAAGAACACAATTTCGTTGGCAAAATCAATTCCTACTGTAATCAATCCTATAAAGCAATTTGCTTCAATAAACATGAAGGAAACTGCGGAAGGAATGATGATGTTGAGTAATTCACTTGCTTCGTTTGGTGTTGGGTCTGCGGTTGCCGGTATAGGTTCATTTGTTGGAAATTTCTTGGGAGGCGATCCTATAGCAAAAATGGAAAAACTAGCATCCATCAGCGACAGACTTAAAGATGCAGCATCAGCAATAAGTTCAATTGCGTCAGCGACTAGTAGATTTAGTGCAGTAGATAGTTTTGCAAAATCGGTAGGAGTGTTGGCCGACTCATTAAATAAACTCACAGATTCACTTGGCGACATAAAAACAGAAGAACTTGCCAAACTTTCTACAATAGCAGGCGCAACGGGTGCAAGAACAGAAGCAGCACCAGCCGCAACAACAATGTCCACAGAAGGTATAGAAGCAAAATTGGATAAATTAACTGAATTATTGGTAGGTGGTGCAGTCAAAGTATACATTGATGGAAAGAATGTAAGTGCTGTAGTCGCCAACACTGCGGGCAGATAATACTTATATGATATGATACAAGATGCTCCAATACCAAAGCCATTAAGTCCGATTCAAAGAATTACAGCGGACGAGCGTCTTGCAACGTTTCAAGCACAATCCAACAGTATATACAACAAGTATACTCCGTTTACAACATATAGCATAGGTCCATCACAGCCATTCATATACACAAAGATCAGCGACTCTACAATATTAAAGAACTTTACAAAGTATGACACATATGCTGCGCCGATTGGTTCAACGGCGAGAGATGTTAAGCGTATTGGACAATATTCAATATCAGGAAATGGAATACTATATCTTGGCAAACAGTTATATCTTCAGAAAGAAAATGCATTCAATGAAACCAGAATATACAATCCACTTAGTTTGCTAAAAGCAACAGCAAGACCTGCGTCACTTGGATTGATTGATTATCCACAAAGACATTTGGAAACAAGTGGTGGACTATTGAATTTCTTCAAGGACGCATTGCTAAGTACAATTGGTTTTGAGAATAAGGATTCGAAAACACCAACAATAGAAGGAACCGCCACTGGAAGAAATGGTCAAACTCCATATGCTTCTTATGTTGGTGCACATGGCGGAGCAAGAGCGGGTTTGATGCGACTTGGAACAGCATCAGCAGCAAGTTCAATTTTTGAATCAACATGGGTTACAAATCCAAGTCAAGGTAGTACAAATGGAGGATTTTTAGCAAACCTTGGAAGATCATTAGTTAACAAGCTTAAATCTCTTATACCAAGCACAAATCCACTAGGAGCATTTGGCGGAACAAGTTCAGAAGCATGGGAATTCAGACCAGAATACAAGAAGGGTAAAGATGGAATATATTACGCATTCTTGGCAGACAATTCTGGATTTATGACAGTGAATGCACCAGCATCTCAGCTGTTCTATAACGATAGAACATTTGCTTCTGCAAATGCCGCGCAAAGATCAACAGTAAAAATAGCCAGTGATTTTCACAAATATTATCCACAAAAACAAGCAGACGCAAGCAGCAGAGTTTGGTATGCGAACCCATCAAAAATTTCAGAAGACTCGGTTGGTATAACAGATGTTGATGGAAATAAGAACAACTTAAAAAGTCTTCATGAAAGAATGGTTAAGTCAATCAGTGCGTTCCAAAACCCAACAGCAAATCAGTTCAGAAGATCCGCAGAAAGATACAGCGAAGTAAAAGACTCAAAAGGAAACAAGTATCCAACATACAATGATATTCCAACTTATGGTGAAGAAAATAAGTATGAATTGAGAATTGAAAATATCAAAGGAGCAATACCAATACGTAAGAGAGGATTTTCTGAGGCAACTTCATTCGCCAATATTAGCAACGGAAAAACAACAGGCGAAGATTCATATAATACGTTGGAAGCAATAAGTGGAAAAAGAGACACCATACCAAAAGAACTACTTGATGCAGATCCAAATCAGTCGAAAGATTTGATATTTTTCTATTTCTATGATCTTATTAATGAAATGTATATTCCATTCAGAGCAACAATTAAAGGATTAAGCGACCAACATAATGCTGAATGGGAAGAAATTTCATATATTGGCAGAGCAGACAAGCTTTTCATGTACAAAGGATTTTCCAGAGATGTTAATTTTTCATTCACTGTATATGCAAACAGCGCCAAGGAAATGCTGCCAATGTGGGAAAGAATCAATTACTTGGTTGGATTAACAAGACCAAGCAAATACACTGCACTACCAAACAAGCCAATGACTGCAAAACAAAAACAAGAATTATTGGGTAATGCAACTGAAGCATTGAATTTGGCCAACGAGGTAGGTGACGTTGGTGGACAGGAAGCAGCAAACACCAGAATAGAAGAGTTGAACAAAATAAACTCGAATGAGACAACTGGTAGAGAAGGAAAGTTCATATATCCTCCAATGACCACATTCAGACTTGGAGACATGTACGTTGATCAACCTTGCATATTAAGCAGTGTTGGTGTTAATATTTCAGACGATGCAAATTGGGAATCTCTTCGCGCCGATGATTATTCATACATATACAAGCAATATAGCGATGACATAATTTCAAAGGGAACAAAGTCTCGCCAACTGCCATTGCAAGTTGATGTATCCGTCACATTAAAGATTCTTGAAAAGGCACTTTCACTAGGAAAGAATGCACACTTCGGAAAAACAGAATATGATTTCTCTGGAAATGAAACCAAGAGGTGGGTACTATGAACAGATATACTCCAACCAGCAACAATGTTTTCAATAGATATGATGGTAAAAGAGTGTTTAGAACTACTCGATATCCAAAAATACCATTCTACTACGACGACATATACATAATAGCAACAGAAACAGACTATTTAGATAGCATGGCACAGAAGTACTACAAAGATCCATCACTTTGGTGGATACTTGCTCAAGCCAATGGAATCAAAGGAACACTTAAAGCTCCAACAGGAAAACAAATGAGAGTACCACAGCGAGTGGATTTGATAGTCACAAATTTTACAAAAGCAAACGCAGTTTAAAATCGTTACATAATTTATGCCAGAACCATATAAATTTCCTTGGGGTCTAAAACCATTGGATCCAATGGTAGAGAAAGAATTTCAAAGAAGAGTCAAGGATTACAATTTGAATCCAACATCTTCTCCATCAGATTCTGCTCCATATTCAGGACCAAGAACAGCATGGATACGTGTGTTCTCAAATGGAATATCAAAGGACGACGAGGAAAATGGCACACCGAACGGATTTGTTTTGGGAGGAACGGAAGGGTTTGACGAGAGTTATGGATTTGCTCCTTCTGCATATGATATGGAAGCAACAGATGGTAAGGTAACAATCGGCGTGGACTGTTGGGGAGATAAGCACGAAATATCAGCAACGCCTACCGACCCATCGTTGGGAGTTGGTTCTGATACACCACACAGACCACCACCATCTGTCGTATCATTGGAAACAGAATTTTCTGGCGGAAACAACTCTGGTTTCAACGCCACATGCAGAAAAACAAAAATTTCATGGAAGTGCTACTCGCTTTCACAACTTGAATATCTCACACCATATTTTCTTACACCAAGAATAACTATATTGGCAGAATGGGGATGGAACAATTATGATCCTTCATCGCTTGTTGATCTTACATCCACAGAAACACTATACAAGATATTCAAGGGTGACAAAGAAGAAATAGATAACAGAATAAGAAGATCGCATGGCAATTATGACTTGGCACTTGGATTCATAACTGATTATGGATATACCATGAATGACTTTGGTGGATTTGATGGATATACCACAATAACTAATGCGAATTATTTGGTCGAAGGAAAATCTTATCAAAATCGCCAAGATTCAAAACAGGACAATACAAATCCATCTGCCTCATTAAAACTTAAAGACTTCAAGGAATTTGTGTTTGAGGACATGGACAATCTCACAATTAAGAACACAAACGCAAGAACAGTCCGAGTTGAGAATCCAAGATATTCTGGTCCATATGGGGGAAACATCTACGGAGGAAACTATAGTCCAACATATACAGAAGAGCGAGATGCATCAACTGACATAAAAATAAACACAAAATACAAAGTATTTAAAAACGACGATGATCAATGGATGCGAATGGATTTGGTTGCGGAAATAATAAATCAATTTTTCTCAATCAAGTTTTTGGATTCAAACAACAAGGAAGTTGATGTGGCGGCTGGAGTTCTTGATATAAGAGAAGTTCCAATATGCGCACACCCTGCCATAAAATCAACCAATAGAAACTTCATTATACCAAATAAATTTGCTCCAAGGTTTGTGTCAAAATCGGATAGTACAAAAGACGATTCGTTGGTTGATAAAGAAGCAAGAAGACTGAGCGACATAAAGCAGGTTGGGTCAATTTCAACCACGCAAAATCCATCGCCAAATGGAGAGTATGCAAAACTATTCCCAGATATATTAAAAGTAATAGAGGAAAATAAATTGGATGACACGTTTGACAATTTGGTTTCCGCGCTCAACACGGGAGGAGCCAGAACAAAATATGGATCATTCCCACAGTTCAAGGACTATGAGGACAATGTAAATAACAAAGGATATCCAAAAGCTGGATATTGGGGATATTTGGAAGATGTATTTGTTTCAGTAAAATACTTCAAAGGTTTGGTTGAAAAGCACGAAACAGTCCTTCGACTGATTGAAGAGTTGTTACAAGGTATATCCGAGTGCATGTGCAATATAGCACAGCTACAATTGAAGCCAGATACAGTGGGCAATGTGAGAAAGTTTGTCATTGATAACAATTTTACTCCAATTGGTGACGACAGAAGCGCGGAAAAACTTCCAAGATTTGTATTGAATGCAACAAACAATGCATTCATGAAGAGCAATTCCATCACCATAAAGATCAGCACGGATATGATGAATCAGATGGTGATGCAAAGCGCAAATCAAAAACAAATACCATCAGAATATGGCACAGCCACATACGATCCAAAGAGCATGAAATATAGCGTGTTTCAACGCGGAGATAGAATGTTTAACTGTGGTGTATTTACTCCAAAACAAATACAAGATTCAAATTCTTCCACAGACAATGGTAAAGGAAAATTCACCAGAATGTTTACAGAACAAAACCCAGATTTATATGTGTATATTTACAACCCGACCAAGAAAGGACAAAACTTTTTGGAAAGAACAGTGGGAACAGGAACAGATTCTGATGAAGCAAATCAGGTGTATATACTCACGGAAACAAATTCAAATTTCTTGAAAACTATTTTGCTTGATATGAAGAATGCAAGTAAAGCTGTTTATACCAACAATGGAATCATGCCGGGCACAGATTTCAAGATGGAATTTTTGGGATTGTCGGGTATAACATTTCTTTCGCAGTTCACATTAGATCATGTGCCAAGAACATACAGCTACAAAAATGCCGTGTGGCAAATATCAGATGTAAGACATAGAGTGGAAAATAAGATATGGACAACCAGCATAACCGCTCAAGCCAGACCGTTCATAACAATAAATGAAAAGGTATGAAATATAACGACAAAATAGTTGGAGAATATGGAACGTTTGTTGATTTGAATGGAGAATATCCACTCCCATCAAAACCTTTGCCAAACAAAAATGATTATGACAAGGGTATATTTATGCGAGCATTTTCAAAAAGAATAAATGGCAACATCATAAATGAAGTGAGTATGGAACAGGCAAATCGTTTGAACTCTGAACTTTACAAAGTAGTGGTGGCAAAATGGACCATATCAGGACCAAGAGAAAATAGAATTATAAATGGAATACTTGAATATGGTGTAAAACAATCAAACAAATACGAGATTGAGCGCATAATAAAAGAAGAAGAAATTGATCTTTCAAAAGTGCTTAATAATCATCTTGAATATTGGCGAGGACATTGAGTTCTTGACTTTTTAGGAAGTGTTCATCAATATGTGAACGTGCATATTGTAGAAACACAAGACGAGCTTATTTTGATGTGTAGTCACATTGGCAGCGATGCTTTTGTGATGGATGCTGTTTGTGTTGATCATGAAAAGCATGCCCAAAACAACAATATAAGTTTATTGATGTTTTACTTCATGTCTTCCAAGAGTTTATGGTGTTTACCACTTCATCACAACGAGACACTTCCTATTGCCAATTCACTGAGCAAGGTCAAGGATCATCTCAAATTCTCTATTCACAACAAGTTTGTTTTTGACAAGAAATCAGTCATACAACTATTTGATGATGACTATGATTTCATTGATATAAGCATTCTCAAGTATCTTGATGAGGGAATTATTGACCAAAAGCAACACGAAACAAACGCGCATATTTTTATTCGATCAAACTTTAGAAATGTATCAAATATAAATGCTTGCACTCCAATCTACAAGCATATCAGAGCATTCAGTGAAAAGATAAACAACCTTGGTAAGATAAACAATGAAATGATTCGCGACGATGGTTTCAAGTTTGTCAATAACACCATGACAAAGTGCTTTGCCAAATTGGAGAATGTTGGACTGTGCGTGAATGAAAACTTCACTGAAGAATTTGGAAATGATCAGACCAAACATATCAAAAACAATCTTGTGTTCTCTCAATATAATCTTCTCACCAGCACTGGCAGACCAAGTAATAGATTTGGTGGAGTAAATTATGCGGCGCTGAATAAGAATGATGGCAGCAGAGAATGTTTTATCAGCAGACACAAAAGCAACGGCATGCTTGTGATGATGGATTATAATGCATTTCATCCAAGACTAATTGCTCATCTTGTTAATTTCAACATGAGTGCCGAGGAAAATCCATATGCATACTTGGCCAAATATTTCTTCAACAAGAAAGAAGCAAATGATGAAGATATTGCCGTTGCCAAAGGATTTACATTCACACAGCTATACGGCGGCATAGACAAGAAATGGCTGCATATTCCATACTTCTCAAAGATCCAAGAATATATTGATCATCGTTGGAAATTCTTTGAGCAAAATGGATATATTGAGACGCCAAAATACAAGAGAAAAATCAAGGAATGTCATATTCCAGACGCCAATCCAAGCAAGCTGTTCAATTATATTCTACAGGCATTTGAAACAGAAACAGCCGTGGAAGTTCTTGGAGACATTCTGTCTGAACTAAATGGCAAGAAAACACAGCCAATATTGTACACATATGACAGCATCCTTTTTGACGCTCACAAAGCAGACAAGATGGATACAATCAAAAAGCTGAAAAACATAATGGAACGAGGCAAGTTTCCTGTCAAAATATATGTAGGAAACAACTACAAGGATATGAAGCAAATATCCATACCTTAATATTTATAATAAGCATATATATCACTGTAGGTTTGTGATATATGATGATATTTATATATTATGGATAAAAGCAAGATTATAGATGAAATATTAATGGAGTGGGCGATGCGTTCGCCAGATGGTCTTGTGGGTGGGCATGACACGCCAGAAAACATGGCGGTGCTGAATGAGATATTGGCCGAAAAGGGTGCATTGAGTGCCGCCGAAAAAAATATAACAGGTATAAATCCTTTTCAAAGCAATTTAGAAAAAAGTACAATGTCGCTGTCTCAACAAGAAAAAGATACACTAAATCCATTGGATATAAAGTATTTTGAAAAAGTTGGACCGAGATATATTGCAAGAAAAGATCATCCCATAAAAAATTATGCGGGATCAGCAAGATACAGCGACTTGGCGCAAATGGAAAAAGTACTTAAAAAAGTATTTCCAAACACAAAAGTTGAGCCAGCAATTGAAAAATTTGAATTAAAAAACAAATATAGCAAACCCGAGTGGTCATTGGAGTATTTAGAGAATGTAAAAAGTTTCAATAGACCATCTGCGATAGGAATTTTAAGCGCGTTGGACCAATTAAGTAAAGAAGATAAAGAAGAATTTTTAGATTTAAAATTTGATAGACTTGATGCAAATGAAGCAGTTACATTTTTAAATAGAAAAGGCCCAAGTTATACGAAATTTTTAAAAGCACTGGATGCCTCTAGAAAAGCCAAAGCGAAAGACGGCGATCCAGATGAGGGAGAGGCAAGCGGTTCAAAGGCAGGACGAGGAGAATTCATTATGACACTCTTGATAAAAGGAGCGGAGTCGGCGGGAATTGCCTCCGGTGATATTATTTTAAATGACGGTAGAAGTATAGAAGTCAAAGAAACCGATGATGTGGGAGAATCATTTAGAGCAACCCGTGCATCGTTTGGTGGACAATTTAATAATATTCCTTATGTCGCTGCGGTGAGCGAACTCATTGCTTTTTGTTCTGGAAATAAAGAGAGAGCAGATGCACTGATTGAACTCACAGAAAAAGCCGGTATAGTTGATGGTACTGGATCTGGAACTGGTAAGAAAAGAAAAGAGCTTAGTTATTTAAAAATATTTTTCACAAACCCTAGTATAGAATCTATCAATACTTCTATTGTTTATGGTCTCGAAAAGCTTGGTGCGCATATTCGCAATATTAACAAAGAAGAAGCAGAAAACCAAATAATGGCACCCGACAAAGTGGAGTTTGATGTAAAAAACCAAACCAACGTACTGAAGGTAACAGATGTTGATCCTAATTTAATAGATAAAGTACAAAACCCACCGGCAAAACCAGAAACAGTCACTATAAAAGTTTCTTCTATAGAAAAAGAAAAAAAGAGAGCAGAATTGATAATACCGCAAATAAAAAAACTTAAATTTTTTAAATATGAAAAAACTTCTATGAAAGAAGTCTTTACTCCCGAAAATATTGCAAAAAGCATGTTTGAGGCAATGAGTAAGCCACCGGGACACTATACGGGTGGTATTATATTTTACAATAGTAATAATGGAAAATTTACATACGAAGAAGACCTCACGAACTTTAAACACGGTCAATATTATTTTCAAAGCTATCAACAAACGGGTCCAAAGTTCACAAAGAAGGAACCGGATAAAATTAAATCATGAAAAGAACATTATTTGAAACAATAATAGAAGATTTAGAATGCACAAAAATTGAATCGGGAGTTTTTGATGCATACAATCCAGATCATCTCGCTATGCTTGTAGAAAGCATGGTTAATTTGGGAGTATCCGAGGAGCAGGTGGAGGAGCAATTGCAATCTGCAATGGAAGAAGGAAAATACCCGGAGCGCCAAGCATACAATAAAGAAGGATGGCTTGTTACGTTTCCATCTAAAGAATATCGCGATGCTGCAATCAAGAAAAGAACACATTTTAGTTCAGACCCAACACATGGAAAAGGTGGAATGAATTTGTATTATAAGAAAAAAGGAAAGCAAAAGCGCCAAAAAGCACAAGTTACAACAACAACGCAATCACAGGGCGAAAAACCAACAGCAGCGGCTCCACAACAAAAGACTCAAGTACAGCCACAAGCAGTAAAACAAACAGAACCGACAAAAAGTACAGCAACACCACAACAAAAAGAACCAGAAGACACAGAAGATCTTGATTTTGATTCAAGAGATGATGATTTGGAAAGATATATCGCCGCAAAGTCTGGTGGCAAATTCAAATCAAAGTATTCACAGCCTACACAAACAACACAACCTTCTACGGAACCATCAAAACCAGCCACAGCACCCGCAATCGACGTTCCTGTTGTAACTGCTCCACCGAAACAATATTCTGAAGTATCGAAGAAGTTTGCATCACAAAAGCGTTGGGTTCCTACTCCATATGATGAATATCATGATGCTGAAGGAAATGTTGTTGCTGTGGTTGGATTGAGTGGAGAAATTGTTCCTGTCAAAAACACTGACAGAGAAGAGTACAAAATTTTTGCTGAAAAGAATATGCCACTATGATTTATGGTTGAGCATAATACACAGTTGTTATGTACTTTTTCAAAAAAGGACATGTATCAGGAAGAGATAGAATCCATCTCTGATTATTATCAGATTGTTGATGGAAAAGTGTATGTGCTTGAAAGCAAATCAAATTCATATGACATATTTCTTACCTATAATGTGGTAAAGAATGGCGGACAATTTTATCCCAACACAATTTCAGTTCATCGTAAAAAAGAGTTTAACATCATATACAGCATAAATGCATTGAATGGACTGATACTGCACGAGAATAATGGAGTACAATCATCAACTCATAAGATAGCTTGGGAAAATTACAGCAATTGTTTTATATCAGCAAGAGATGGTAAAGTGAAAATCACGCCAACAAAATTGCTGAAAATATATCGTATAAATTAGCATATATACTTGACGGATTGTTTGTGGTCGTTATAGTTATATCCGAATTAACGAATGACTAATTAACGATTGAAAAATGAACATCACGTTTATTATAGATTGACGATTAGCATTTTTTGGTTCATAGTATTCAACATTGACCGAGTTGAGTACTTTCAAATTGGTCAAACAACATTAAACATTAACGAATAAAAAATTATGCCATTAGATCTAAACAAAATTAAGAGTCGTCTTGATACACTCAAGAACAACACTACCAAGTCCACTGCTCTGTGGAAACCGCAAGGCAAACAAACGATCCGTATTGTTCCTTACGCTCACAATCCTGAAAATCCGTTCATTGAACTGCTTTTCCATTATAACATGAACGGAAAGACATATTTGTCCCCGTCTTCATTTGGTCGTCCTGATCCTATTGTTGAGTTTGCCAACAAACTTAAGAAGAGTGGATCCAAGGATGATTGGAAGCAAGGTCGTGCGCTAGAGCCCAAGCTTCGCACATATGTTCCTATTCTTGTTCGCGGACAAGAATCCGAGGGTGTGAAGTTCTGGGGCATGGGCAAGCAGGTCTATCAGGAACTGCTCGCAATCATCGCTGATCCCGATTACGGTGATATCACTGATCTAAAGACTGGACGCGACATCACTGTCGAGTTCAAGACTGCGGAGGAAACTGGAAAGAGCTTTCCTGAGACCACAATCCGCGTCAAGCCCAACACCAGCATTGCATTCGATCCGAGTGACAACGCGGTGAAGGAAAAGGTCAAGAATCAGAAGAACGTTACGGAACTGTTCCCTGAATTGACTTACGAGGAACTTGCTGCCGTGATGGATACTTGGCTGAATGCATCTGAAGCAAATCCCGACGGTGAAGCTGCTCCAGAAACTACTGAGACAACTGAAACTGCCGAGGAAACAGCAAAGCCTGTTCAGAGCGCAACGGCAAAGGCGGCTATCAAGCCAGCCAACTCCAGCAAGGCAATTGCTGACGAATTCAACGACTTATTCAACTCGTAAGAGTTGGATGTTGGTGAAATGATTAAGTGGGGTGTGCCGCGTGGGTGCGCGGCACACCTTTAATCTCAACTATAAACATTATGGAAAAAGAAAAAAAGAAAAAGTCTGTTGAAGTAGAATTGACTTCTGGTAGAGATGAATTGGCGGAATCTATTGCTGAATCACTGAATAAAAACAGCGATGGCAAGGTTGCGTTTTTTCTTGATGCCGAAGATGATCCTTCACAAATCACTGATTGGGTTTCAACTGGCAATAGCTTGGTTGATCTTACAATCGCCAATCGTCCTAATGGAGGATTGCCTGTTGGTCGTATCACCGAACTAACTGGACTAGAAGCATCTGGTAAAAGCCTTATGGGCGCACATCTTCTTGCTGAAACACAACGTAAAGGAGGGTTGGCGGTATTTATTGACACTGAAACATCTGTGTCTACTGACTTCCTTACTGCGATTGGAGTTGATGTACCAAAGATGATGTATATCAATGTGGACACGGTCGAGGATGTCTTTGACAAAGTTGAAGAGATCATTGCTCTTGTTCGCAAAGCAAACAAGAATCGTCTTGTTACAATTCTTGTTGACTCTGTTGCTGCCGCTTCTACAAAGAAGGAATTGGCCAGCGATCATGGTGCCGATGGTTATGCCACAGGCAAAGCAATCGCCATCAGCAAGGCGATGAGAAAAGTCACAGGCTTGATTGCAAAACAGCGCATTTGCTTGTGCTTTACCAATCAGCTTCGTCAAAAGGTTGGATTCGTTGGCTTGGGTGACCCTTGGACCACCAGTGGCGGAAAGGCAATTGCATTTCACGCATCACTACGTCTACGTCTACAGCAAATGAATCAAATCAAGAACGCGGACAAGCAGACGGTTGGTATTCGTACAAAGTGCAAGGTTGTTAAGAATCGTATGGGACCACCTATGCGCTCTGTTGAATTCGATATCTACTTTGATCGTGGTATCGACAACTATAGCAATTGGTTGGAACATCTGATTGAGTGGGACATTGTAACCAACGCCAAGAAGGTCAAGAGTGACTCCAAGAAGACAAAGAAGCAGTTGGAAGATGAAAAAGAAGAGGATAAGAAGGCAAAGAGTCTTCAATTCATCATGCCTGTTGAGGGTAAAGAACCCGAAACAATCGTGTTTGAAAAGAGGGATCTGCCTAAGTTACTGAAGGATCGTCCTGAGTGCCGTGAATATCTTTATGGCAAACTGTGTGAAAACTTCGTAATGAAATACAAGGCTCCAGACTCCGAGATTGCGGACGACATTGAATATGACGACGCATCCGAAGGCTCTGACGAATAAAAAATGATCGTGTGGAGTGAAATACCTCCACACGGTTATCATATACATGCAAGAAGAAACCAAAAAGAAATTTTCATCTATATTTTCGCAGATTAAAGCGGAGCATGCTTCCTTGCCTGTGAATACAAAGAAGGACAAAAACAGTGATGTTCTTGTTGTTGATGGAACAAATAATTTCATTCGTTGTTGGACTGTGGTTCCAACATTGAGTGATAATGGTGATCATGTTGGTGGAGTTTCTGGTTTCTTGAGTAGTCTTGGTTATGCAATAAAATTATTGCGTCCAACCAGAGTCATTATTGTATTTGATGGCAAGGGTGGTAGTGAGAGACGCAGAAAATTATATCCACAATACAAGGAAGGACGCAAGGTGATGAAGCGTCTTAATCGTGCATACGAAGAAATGTCTGACACTGAAACAGAGCAAAAATCAGTGGTTGAACAAATGGGTAAACTTGTATCATTCCTACAAGAACTTCCTGTGAGTGTAATTTCAATTGATCATATTGAAGCCGACGATGCTATTGCATATATTGCCACACAAATGTATAAAGATGGCCGAGTTACCATTATGAGTGGCGATAAAGATTTCATGCAGCTAGTAAATGACCGTGTTCAGATTTGGAGTCCAATCAAGAAGAAGGTGTATGGAATTGCTGATGTAATCAACGAGTATGGTATTCATCCTACCAATTTCATATACTATCGTATCCTTGAAGGCGATTCTTCGGATAATATTGATGGTGTAAAAGGAATTGGATTAAAGACTGCGATCAAGAATTTTCCTATGCTTACTGAAGCAGAAGAAACATCTGTGGAAAAAATATTGTTGCGTGCAAAGGATTGTGTAAATGAAAAGAAGGCATATGCATCTGTTGTTGAACATGCCGAGATTGTTCAAAGAAATTATACACTAATGCAACTGAAGAACCCAGATTTTTCTCCTTCTCTTCAATTGAAGATACAAGAAAACACAGAGCATATTTATGCTTTCAATAAATTTCATTTCATCCAGAAACTGACCACACATGGAATGCACTCCAGTATTCCTAATTTTCATGTATGGCTTCAGGAGGTATTTTATCCGTTGTCGGTTTTTGCAGCATCTTAAATGTTTCAATATTTAATCGTTGACGGAACGACAACAGTCGTGTAACTTCTTATTCACTTAATCATATGGCACCAGTAATCATAGACAACTTACATAAGTTTGGCTTGGATTTTCAAGTCAAAATCATCGCGAGCATTCTCACGGATAAATCATTCCTTGAGCGTGTGGTAGATATCATTGAAGTGGAGGCATTTGAAAATTCCGCCCATCAATGGATCCTCAAAGAAATCATTCATTACCAGAATGATTATAAGGAGTTGCCTACCATGCAAGTGTTCAAGGTTCGCGTGGACACCATTGAAAATGCCGAATTAAAGGAATCTGTAACTGAACAACTTCGTCGTGTATACAACAAGGTCAGTGAAACAGATCTTCAGTTTGTACGCGAACAGTTCCTTGAATTTTGCAAAAATCAAAAGCTCAAGGGTGCCATTATGGAGTCAGTTGACCATCTTCAGTCTGGTCAATATGATAGAATTAAAGCACTGATTGATCGTGCTATGAAAGCTGGTATGGAACGCAATCTTGGCCACAACTATCACAAAGAGGTTGCTGGACGCATGAGTGAAATGTGCCGCAAAACAATTTCGACTGGGTGGGAAGTTGTTGATTCGCTCATGGACGGAGGTCTTGGGCCGGGAGAACTTGGAATTGTTGTTGCTCCTGCTGGTATCGGCAAGTCTTGGCTACTTTGCAGTCTTGGTGCAAAAGCAATGAAGCAGGGCAAAAATATTGCTCATTTTACACTTGAGCTTAATGAAAATTATGTTGGTCTACGCTATGACTGCTGCTTTACTGGAATTGATTTTCAGGAAATCAAACATCGTCAAAATGATGTTGAAGAAGCAATCAAGAAGATTGAAGGAAAGTTGTTTGTAAAATATTTTCCTCTCAAGACAGTCAGTGCTCAATCCCTCAAGTTTCATATTGAACGCATTCAAGCACTTGAAGGAATGAAGATTGATGAGATGATTGTTGACTATGCCGACATTCTTCGTCCTCTTGAGAAAGATAGTAATAGCAACAGCTATAGTGAAGCTGGTGGTATCTATGAGGAGCTTCGCCAAGCCGCTGGAGAATTGCAGATTCCTGTGTGGACTGCTTCACAAACAAATCGAAGTGGTGGACAAGAAGATGTTGTTCAAGCTCACAACATCGCAGATTCATATCGTAAGATCATGACTGCTGATTTTGTTATCAGTGTTTCTCGTAATACAAATGACAAAGCGAACAATACTGCTCGCTGTCATGTGATCAAGAACAGATTTGGTCCAGATGGTATCACTTTGTATGCACGAATGGACACCAGTAAGGGTCAAATTGAATTGTATGATTCAAAATCTTCAGAGTCGATGCAAATTCAAGCAGAAATGCAGGACTCAGACAACAGTGTGAAGAATACATTAAGAAGTAAATGGAATGCTAGTCGCCAAAAGGAAAATGGCGAAAACGCATATTTGTGAGAAAATTTTCTAAAATTTTTTTACAAGATTTATTTTTTATATAAAGTATTTATTCGTCACACAACTAACCGAACGGGAGAGACTTTTATGACCATATTTGATGAGCAAATTGCCAGAAAACCAAATCGCTATCCTTGGGCACAAGAATATATTGATGCTATGTGGGCTGGACATTGGACTCCAAACGAGTTTACATTCACGAGCGATCTTCAGCAATATAAAACAGAGCTATCTCCACAAGAGCAAGTCATCATCAAGAATGCATTAAGCGCGATTGGTCAAATTGAAATCTCAGTAAAGAAGTTTTGGACTAAACTTGGTGACACTTTGCCACATCCTGCACTCAGTGATCTTGGAATCACTATGGGAAACATTGAAGTGATTCACAACAATGCGTATGAAAAACTTCTTGATGTGCTTCAAATGCAGGATGTGTTTGAAGAAAATCTTAAGTTGGATATTATTCAAGGCCGTGTAAAGTATCTTCGTAAATATTTGGATAAGGTATATACGGACAATCGTAAGCAGTATATATACTCGCTTATTCTTTTTACACTATACGTCGAGAATGTGTCTCTATTCAGCCAATTTTACATTATTAATTGGTTTAATCGTTACAAGGGGCTATTAAAGGATACAGCACAGCAAGTCGCATATACAGCTAAAGAAGAAACATTGCATGGTCTTGCTGGTGTAAAAATCGTAAATACTATTCGTGAAGAACTACCAGAACTATTTGATGAAGAACTTGAGGCAAAAATTATTCACGAGGCTGCTGAATCATACAAAGCAGAATGCAAATTGATTGATTGGATGATTGGCGACTATTCTGACGAAAAAATCAATGCAGATATTCTCAAGGGATATGTACAGCGTCGTCTAAATGATTCGCTTGAAATGATCGGATTCAAGAAAATTTTTGATGTTGATCCATCAATTATTGAGTTGACTACTTGGATGGATGAAGATGTAATGGGTAATACTATGACAGATTTCTTTCACAAGAGACCTGTTGAATATGCTAAAAAGACACAATCAATTCAAGCCGACGATCTATTTTAAATTATGAGCAAGGATATATACTGGTTAAACAAGGACAGCATTACTTTCTTGGAAAGAGGTTATCTTCCCAAGGGTCAAACTGCTATTGAAAGAATTCATGAAATTGCCAAAGCTGCGGAAAAAATCTTAAAGAAAAAAGGATTTGCCGAAAAGTTTGAAGCTTATATGCACAAGGGGTGGTATAGTTTGTCATCTCCCGTATGGGCAAACTTTGGTAATGGGCGTGGTTTATCTATCTCTTGCAATGGTTCGTATATATCGGACACAATGAATAGTATTTTGGAAAAGACTGCCGAAGTTGGCATGCTTACCAAGTATGGAGCAGGAACATCTGGTTATTTTGGCGATCTTCGTGCCCGTGGAACTCCGATCAGTGTGGGTGGAACAAGTTCTGGTCCTGTTCATTTCATGGAAATGTTTGATAGTGTTACCCGTGTCGTATCACAATCAAATGTTCGTCGTGGAAGTTTTGCTGCATATCTTCCTATTGACCATCCTGATATCATGGAGTTTCTTGGAATACGTGAAGAAGGTCATGCTATTCAAGACTTGAGTATTGGCGTGTGTGTCAATAACAAGTTCATGAAGAAGATGATTGACGGCGACAAGGATGCTCGCGCTGTTTGGGCAAAGGTATTAAAGAAGCGGTTTGAATCTGGCTATCCATACATTTTCTTCAGCGACAATGTAAATGATAATTCTCCTCAAGCATACAAGGACAAGAAGATGAAGATACATGCTTCCAATCTTTGCTCTGAAATCTGCTTGAGTTCATCGCCAGATGAAACATTTGTGTGTAACCTATCATCTATGAATCTTCTTCATTATGATGATTGGAAGACAACAGACGCTGTTGAGACACTTACATACTTTCTTGATGCAGTAATGGAAGATTATATTCACGCAACTGAGAGTATTCCATTCTTAAAGGCTGCTCATAATTTCGCCAAGAATCAAAGAGCACTTGGTATTGGAGTATTGGGCTGGCATTCATATCTACAAAGCAAGATGATTGCTTTTGAAAGTATGGAAGCCAAGATGCTTAATACACAAATTCATCGCACCATCCGCGATAAGAGTTATGCAGCAAGTAAGGAAATGGCAAAGGAATATGGCGAGCCAGCACTGCTAAAGGGATATGGTATGAGAAATGTAACTACAATGGCCATTGCTCCCACAACAAGTAGTTCATTTATTCTTGGTCAAGTATCTCCAAGTGTTGAACCACTTAACAGCAATTATTACACGAAGGATCTTGCCAAAGGAAAATTCACATATCGCAATCCATATCTTGAAGCTGTATTGGAAAAACATAACAAGAACAATCAAGAAGTATGGAAGAGCATTCTTATCAAGGGAGGCTCTGTTCAACATCTTGAATTCCTAAGTGATCACGAGAAAGAAGTGTTCAAGACCTTTGGTGAAATTTCTCAAAAGGAAATCATCATTCAAGCGGCTGCACGCCAGAAATATATTGATCAAGGCCAATCTATCAACCTTATGATTCATCCAAAGGTTCCCGTCAAAGATGTAAATCAACTCCTAATATTCGCATGGGAACAGGGCGTAAAGTGTCTCTATTATCAGCGCGGAACAAATCCAGCCCAAGAACTAGGACGTAGTATTCTTGAGTGCAAGAGTTGTGAAGCATAAGACAACTTATAAAAACAAAACAAACCACCGATAATACGGTGGTTTTTTATTGCCGTTTACTATTTATATATTAAAGCGTATATACACCATTATGAATAGAGAAAATCTTAAAAAAGCTATCAAGAAAATTGTACTGCAAGAAATCACCAATAACCAACTTGGTGTTCCTACTCAAATAGACAAGAAGGATCCTATTGGAGAAAAAGAATTGGCCAAAGCATTGGGAAAAGATGCTCATGTAAGTAAAATACATGGAACAGGAAAAACAGCAGGAATCACAGATAAACAAGTTGTTCAGCTGAGTAAAAATTGCGATCATTGCTATGATGTTGTATCAGTAACAAATGAGTCTGAACGTAAAATTGCCCGTGGAGTTTCGTTGGAAGACGCGATGGAACTTGTTAAGCAACACGCAGAAAGTTCTGAAAAAACATATGTTCAAAAAGCATATGACAAGACATCACAAGGACATGGATTGAAAGCGGAAAAGAAAGAAGAAAAATCAGAAGCAGATAAAATGGATGACGCAGACGAAGAAAAACAAGTCGATATTGCTGATGATACAACAGTAAAAGCTGACGAAAAATCAGATAAAGAAAATGCCCCAATCAACAAAGATGTTGCTCCATCAATGGGTGGAGATCTTGTTGACAAAATTGAAAAGATTATTGACAAAGTACTTAAAGATAAAACAAAAGCTGATGCAAAGTCTGCATATCTAAAACACGATACAGACACAGAAAGTCCAAATAAATTGATAACAAAGCTAAAAGATACTCCTGCTTTGAAAGAAAAAAAGTCATAATGAAACCCATCAAACTAAAGGACATTCTTGCTGAAGTATATAGCAGAAGACCACGCGGGGGGTACCAAGTAGATGCGGAGTTCACAACAGAGGTCAGTATAGATCTAACCAAACTGGATAAGAGTAAAGTTCAAGTTGATGTATCTACTTTAGGATATACAATACAAGAAGATGTTGATGTCGAAGTATTTGTACAAGGATCATATGACGACGCCAGATTTGATTATGAATATGGAAGTGAACGCGGAACTTACGACCCCGGAAGCGGTTACGTTGCAGAAAAATTTGAAATTGTTGTAGCATCCGACAGTACAGATGATGGTGAAAAAACCGGTCAACTTGTGTTAAAAGCAGGTACAATTATTCCCGAGGAAGCTGTTGTAAATATACAGCGTTTATATGATACTGCCGACAGTGAATTAAATTCTCAAAATTGATTTGCTAAACAAACCCCGCAAAAAAGCGGGGTTTTTTATTGACTTTGTATAAAAAGTGTTCATATTGAGTACATATGAATAAGACCAAAAAGATTTATATGACCACTGATATCAAGAATACAGTCGATACTGCGGCTCAGATCAAGCCCAAGAAGTTGTTTCTTAAAGATCTGAAGTGGCGATATCTTGTTCGTAGCGCATTGCGCGGAAAGAATATCATCATCATTGGTCCATCTGGATCTGGAAAAACATTTGCTGTACAATCGCTTGTAGATGCGTTGGATATTCGCGACAAATATTTCTATATCAATATGGGTGCGACGCAAGACCCACGCGCTGCACTTATTGGTAATACTCATTTCAATAAAGAATCTGGTACACTGTTTGATGAATCTCCTTTTGTAAAAGCACTTCGTACTCCAAATAGCATCATTCACTTAGATGAACTTTCTCGTGCTCACCCTGATGCTTGGAATATTCTTCTTACTCCCCTTGATTATATTCAACGATATCTTCGTCTCGATGAAAAGCTTGGCAGTGAAAAAGTTCAAGTGGCGGAAGGAGTTTGTTTTGTTGCCACTGCAAATGTGGGTAATGAATATACTGCAACTCGCGTGATGGACAAAGCTTTGCTTGATCGTTTCACCGTTAAGATTGAAATGGATATCTTGAATCAAAATTCCGAGATAGAATTCATCAAGGAGCACTGTCCCGACGCTGACATGAATATTATGTTGTCGATTATTGAAATCGCAGCGGCCACAAGAGAATTTACCCATCAGGGTAAGCTTTCCAAATTCTTGTCTACACGCAGTGTAAAAGAAATGGCGGAACTTACCATTGATGGATTCAATCTTATTGAACTTGCCGAGATGATCATCTATCCTGATTATCCAGATGACGGTGGAATTGATAGCGAGAGAACAATGGTTAAACAAATTGTTCAGAAATATGTTGCAGCCGAAGGAAAGTCTGATGCACTGTATGGTAATCAAAACGCCAATCGATATGCCGATCAACCTCCGTTCTAATACATGAAGGAAAAATACACAGAATATTCCAAGTTTTGGCTTGGAGAAGAATTTGCTTCGGAGAAGCTTGATGCGGACGATACATACGGTCTACTTAAGCTATCTGCATATCGTAGAGCGATTGGAAATTTTGTGTATATTCTTACGGGGAAAAATATTCCTGTAAGATTTGCCGAGAAGTCAACTTCTATGACCGACGGTAAGGTTGTTTATATCGGCGGAGAACTGGCTAAGGGACAGTTTGATCCTACAGTGGGTCTTGCTTTGCATGAAGCATCTCATATTGTAAAGTCCGATTTTAGTCTGATCAAAACTATTTGGGGCAAGCTTCCGAAGAAAATTAATGAAGCTGCAAATGGAAAATTAACATATAATGAACTTTCTGAACTTTGCAAATTTGTTCTCAATGTAGTGGAAGATCGATATATTGATGCTTGGGCATATTCTACTGCGCCGGGATATCGTGGATACTACGATGCATTATATGATCGCTATTTTAATATTCCTGATATTGGTCATGGACTGAAGTCCCAGTCATACCGCACACCAACAATAAAAAACTACAAGTTTCGTTTCACAAACCTTGTAAATAAGAATACTGATTTAGATGCACTTCCGAGATTGCGAAAGATCGCAGATATGCTCGACCTACAAAACATTCTTCGCAACGAAATGTCTACACCTCAAAAACGTTTAGACATTTCGTTCGATATTGCCTGTGAAATTATTTCAAGTGTGGTTAATGATAAACAGGAACAAAAAGAAGATAATACTTCCGAAGAAAAGTCATCTGATAATAGTGATTCTTCCGACGATCAATCTAATACTGAAAGCACGGACAATGATTCTGTGGACGACATCTTGGGTGGAAAAGAAGGGTCGTCTGTTCAAAAAGAAGAATCCAAGGAAGAAAATTTAGAGGATGAAGATTCTGACTTGTCCAAGAACAAGAAAGATAAAATTGAAAAACTGATCAAGAAACAGGAAGATCTGATTAATAGAACCAATATCAAGGCTCCGTTTGATATCAAAACTCTGAACAAGTTACAAGCTTTGGAAAAGAGTGGAGTCAATCTTGTTCCTGTTGGTAGAGAAGAAGGTGTGCCTTCCGTCGATTGCATTGTAGTGAATAATCTTACCAAGGAACTCATGGAAAGCACAGACTTTCCATACAAGTCAGATTTCAAGATTACTGCTGAAAATCCTCTTTCGTCAAGAGGCGTCCGCGAAGGAGTTGTGCTGGGATCAATGCTTGGTCGTCGTCTGCAAATCAGGTCCGAAGTCAAGACTACAAAATTCACTCGTTTGGATAAAGGAAAAATTGATCGTCGTATTATTTCTGCACTTGGATATGAGAGTGAAAATCTTTTTTACCAAACTCATGTGGACAAATACAAGAATGCGCATTTACATATTTCAGTGGATGCTTCTTCTTCCATGCAAGTCAAATGGGAAAAGACTATGACTACATTAGTCGCAATTGCCAAAGCCGCATCCATGATTAATAATTTGAGTGTAAGTATTTCATTCAGAAGTGGAGTTTGTATTTCCAAAAATAAAAATTCTGAAATTCCATATGTTGTTATCGCTTATGATTCTAGGAAGGACAAATTCAGCAAGATTACACAACTGTTTCCGTTACTTTACCCTAATGGGTCAACACCAGAAGGTCTTGCTTTTCAAGCAATTATGGGTCATATTCCACACTCCAATTACGAAATGGATAGCTATTTTGTAAATTTGTCTGATGGTGAACCTTTTTTTAATCCGGGTTATTTTGGAGAAATTGCTGCAAGACATACTCGCAAACAAGTATCCAAGATGACTGAAAATGGTATAGAAGTAATCAGCTATTATTTGGAAAATGATCGCATGCAATCGCCTGTCAATTCTAAACTTTTTAAGATGATGTATGGTAAAGATGCACAATTCATTGATGTTAAGAATGTTGTGAAAATTGCGCACACTCTCAATTCCAAGTTCCTATCAAAGGAAAATATTTGAGGTTTTTGATAAAAAGTAGTTGACATATTATATACTTCGTGTATAGTGGTCGTATCTTAATCAAGACCATATATGATCATCGCTGAAAATACATCCTCCTCCGTGATTAGCAACGTTCTTGCTGCTCCTACCAAGTTCAAGATCAAGGCTAGTGCCAAAGCATTCAAGATTTTGTCTGGTTTCTATAGCGAGCCTATTCTTGCTATTCCGCGTGAGCTTGGTGCCAACGCTTGGGATAGTCATGTAAAGGCTGGCAATACCAAGCAGATGTTTGAGGTTCACGCTCCAAACACACTTGAACCTTGGTTTGCTATCCGCGATTTTGGCACTGGTCTTTCGCCCGAGGCTATTGATACCATCTATACCACTTACTTCGAAAGTACTAAAACTTCCGATAATGACAGCGATGGCTGCATGGGCCTTGGAAGCAAGACACCGTTCAATTATACTGACAATTTCAATGTCACATCTTTCCAAAATGGAAAGAAGTATGTTTATAATTGCTTTATTGACGACACTGGTTCTCCAAACATCATGCAGATTGCTTCCGTCAATACTGATGAACCCAACGGTTTGGAGATCAAGTTTGGCGTGAAGATTTCCGACATTAGCATGTGGATTGAAAAGATTTCTCGTGCATATGAGCCGTTCCGCTATCGTCCCATTATCAAGGGTGCCAGCATCAAATATCCCGAGCGCAAGTATATCTATCAGGGTACTAATTGGGCCATGCGCGAAAACAAGGATTATAATACCCGTGTATCTTATGCCTTCATGGGAAATTATTGCTATCCTATTTCAAGTGGCATCGTCACAAATATACTTTATAGGAACGACGATGATCACAAGTTTGCATCATTGCTGAACTATGGTAGTTTTGACTTTTTCTTTAATATTGGAGATCTTGAAGTTGCTCCCAACAAAGAACAGCTTCAGTATGACGACACCAACAATAAGACCTCCAACGCGATTATTGCAGCACTCAAAGTTGCTCGTAATGAACTTGATTTGTCAGTAAAGAAGAATATTGAAATTCCCAAGACACGTTGGGATGCTATGGGTTTGTATCTCAAGTATAATTCTCATAATAGTCCTCATCATGCTATTCGTAGTATTCTTGGAGACATTCCGATTTTCTTCAATGGTACCAGAGTTGATTCCAGTGGATTTAGCTTTGCACCATCTCTCAACACTGCAAATCTTTTTGTAAACAAAAACACTGAACCTCATGTTTTTGACGTACTTCATCTTGAAGGTCGTGTAGTCAAGAAGTTTAAGAAAATTTATTCTTTGCACACCAGTATCGACAAGGAAGTCTTGGTATATTACACCAACGAACCCTCCATCAAGAAAGCTAGAGTTATGCACCATATTCGCAGCAACGGCTTTGCTGAAAAGCGCAATATTTTTGTTTTCATTGACACTTCTTCTGGTGCAAAAAATATTCATGCACTGATCAACCATTTTGGTTGGAGCAAGTCTCAGGTGATTAATATTGAATCTTTGCCAAAGCCTCCTCCCACTCCCCGTGAAAAGAAGGTTGTGGCGACCAATGAAATTCATGTTCATTCATTGGAACAGATGAGAAATTATGTCAATTCAGTGAAAAATGTTCGTTACTCAGTTCCGAATGTTGATTGGAGACGCACCTCTGGCACATTCAATGGTGCCGAAACATATTATTATGTTGATTTTCTATACAACGATCCGATTTGGAATGGTAATCCAATTGGCGAACAGTTGACAGAGATTGTGCGCATGTTTGTCAAAGCCAATCTTCATGGAGCCGCAGATCAAATTTATGGTATCAACAAGAAGAATCAACATCTTCTCAAGGTTGGAAATTGGGTCAATGTCATTGACCTTGTTAAATCCAAGGTTATTGACACCAATAAGTCTCAGCATGAGAATTATGTTTATATGGTAAATGAGTTTGAAAAGTTCAAAACTTGCAGTTATCTTCATAACAAGCTGCATGTCAACAAGGATATTATCCGTGGTATTAAATCTAATGATACCAAGAAGTTCTTCAGCGATTTTGTTGAGACATATAACTTTCTGAGCAACAATGCAAACTCTGCTTGTTCTGATGTTATGCGACTCTTTAATGTGTCTCCTGTTTGTCACATCGCACTTAACTGTGATCTCAATAAATTCAAGGAAATCATGTCCAAGAAATATATGAACATCCTTGAATTGGGAACTGGATATGGCGAGACTGCTTCAATTTATTATAATATCATCAACTATATTGATGAAACATCCTAAAATATATTGTTGACAAAACATAAAATATCTGCATAGTATATAACCATCTTAATCAAACTAATCAAAGCTTATGAGTAATACACAAAACATCCCGTATGTCATCAAGACAAATGGTTCCGTAACACTCTATCTAAATAATGAGTGTCTTACTGTGGCTACTGACCACCCCAACTACAATAAGATCATTGACGCCATCAAAAACAATGATTTTAGTGATATTGAAAATCTTGTGAATGTAGCCAAGGCGGTAACCCAATATACCTCTGGTCGCGTCAAAATTGTGAATGGTGAGATTTTTTATGGTGATTTTGCCGTACACAATACTCTTACTGATCGAATCATCAAAATGATGAGTGAAGGTTTCAAGTTTGATCATATGATCAAGTTTCTTGAAAATCTGATGCAGAACAGCAGCAAGCGTGCTGTTGACGAGACATATTGGTTTCTTGAAAACTATGGCCTACCTATTACCGATGACGGATGTTTCCTCGCATATAAGGCTGTGCGTAATAACTATACCGACATTTATAGCGGCAAGTTTAATAACAGCGTTGGTAGCGTTGTGACTATGGCTCGCAACCAAGTCGATGACAATTATGGTGTCGATTGTAGTCATGGTCTTCATGTCGGTGCGCTTGATTATGTTGTTGGATATGGTCATTTTACGAAGGGCCAACCTATCGCTGAAGGTGGCAATCGCCTTCTACTAGTTAAGGTAAATCCCAAGGATGTTGTAAGCGTCCCGAAGTATGAGGGACACACCAAGATGCGAGTGTGTGAATACACCGTCGTATCCGAAATCAAGGATGTGGTCAAGGAACTGGACAAGGTTGTTTATACCAGTAATGCTGGAAATCTTGATCCCGATTACGATGGTTCTGATTGGGATGCTGCGGCCAATGATGGCGAGTTTGAATACGACGAATCAAACGAGGATTGGGAAAATGAGAATTATTCCGATGATTCTCTAAGCGACGATGAGCGCGAAGATGAATATGAGCAAGGTTATGACCAAGGTTCTCATGACCGAAACTTTGGCTTGGAATATCAAACAAATCTTTATTCTGACGCTACCGATGCGTATAAGAACGGATACGACGATGGGTTCAATGACATCTAATAATTTGGTTAAAGAATAAGTTAAACATTAACAAATAAACAAATAAAACATATGAGTAATAATAAAACAAATAAGAAAAATGCACTGACTATTGATTGGCCCACAAGCCATTTTACCATCGATGATGTGCAAGGTAAGTATCCCGATGTTGTAAACATCACACTTCGCTTTCGAGTAAAGAAGGCGGTGGAAAGTAAGGAGATTGTACCTATTGGCAAAATCAAGCCCGCTATTGGTCGTCCGAAGTTGGTATTTGCTCGCGTAAATCCATCTAAGGAATTACTTGATGCTGCCAAGGCTGCTGGCGTATTGTTCAGCGATGAACCCAAGGCCGCGATCACCGTGGCAGAAGTCAAGTCAGACAAAAAAGTCAAGACTGTGATTCCCGCAGAGCATACCACAACTGCCGCTGCTTCCTAAAACATAAGGGATACTTATGCAAAAACCGTTGGGACAAAAATCCCAACGGTTTTCTATTTATATATATATGGATCAAAGACCAACTGTATACAAGAAAGTTTCGAGTACTGACACAATATTTTTTGTGTTTGAAATAGGTGCATCTAAGTTTGTATTATATGATTCTGGGTTGGGCGATCCTATTCAATATGGCAGTCAAAGGTTAATTCTTGGCGAACTGGATAAGCAGATAAAAGATGCACAAAATAGATCAAGGAATACATTCAAAGTATATTGGATGGTGCGAGATGCAGTAAAAGGATGGAAGGAAAGTAGCCAGAGACCAAAAGGATACTCGGCTAATGGAATTGTGGATAAATTTCAAAAACCAAACGTGAATTCATCAAACATAAAAACACCAAAATTAAAGAAAATTTCACTCAAGGAAAAACAATTTTATTGGTTTGAATACAATGCAGGACAGCATGTTGTATATGACTCTGACATGGGGTCACCAGTTTCATATGGAAATTCTGGATTTGTAAATAAAACATTTAATAATATAGACAAGTATGTACGAGATGGTGTCCAATCAAAATATGTACTTTGGTACTTTAAAAGAAGCGGAGACAATGGTATGTGGGAACATAAACAACCACCAAGAATCCCAAATTGGAAAGTAGAATCAACAGATAAAAAAGACTTGGACAATGAAAAGAAAGGCGAAAAAGAAGAAGATAGAAAATAATTTTTGTTGATTGATTTCTAAAAATCATTTATATTGGTTGTATTACGAATATTATGCCTAGTCCACAAGATGTTACATTTGTAATTCCTGTTTTTAATCTAAAAAGCAACAGGCTTAAGAATTTAAAATTCATTATTCCGTATATTAAAAAGACGGGATGCAGAATACTTGTAGTCGAACAAATTGATAAAGATGTTTCTGATTTGAGTGAGTTTATTAGTAAATTTGAGGGAGTAGAACATATCTTATTTAAGACTTCGGAAAAAAGATTGCACAAGACTGGTATAATAAATTACGCCGTATTTAACCATGTAACGACCAAATATGTTTGGGTAAACGATGTTGATTTTTACATGCGTTTTGATCGTGTGTTTGAAATGGAGTGGACATCAAATTTTATACAACCATACGAAATCGCTAAGAAGTTGAATGACGAGCATTCAAAAATGATCTTGGCTGGTAAAAAGCTTGATGTCGATTTTGCAGACAGGTCGGTTAGATATATTTCATTGTATGGGGCACTGTCATTCATATTCGAAGTAAACGACTTCATATCGATTGGAGCAATGGATGAGTCAATTTACGGTTGGGGATATGAAGACGTAGAATTGGCAAGAAGAGTAGGTGACAGTCGAGTAATACAAAAAATAGAATTAAGGGGAATTCATTTGTGGCATCCTATGTCCATAGTCGCCGCTAAACAAGAAAGCATGGTAGAAAAACCACAAGACCTCGCGGTTGTGACTTGTCATTTTAATTGGGGAGGATTTATAAATCCAATAAGAAATTTGCATCGGTTTATAAACCAAATGCAGTTGGATGAAATTCCTTTATTTGGTGTAGAATTATCACTCACTGGAAACTTTGAAACATCTGGGATGGACGGTTGGATGCAAATAGAAGTTTCAAAAGAAAATGTATTCTTTCAAAAAGAAGCGTGTATAAATTTAGCCGTTGAAAAATTAGTTCCAAAAAAATATACCAAGATTGCGTGGATAGATTCTGATTTACATTTCACAAACAAAAATTGGTACACGGATGCTTCTGAGAAATTGAATGAATATAAAGTTATTCAACTATATTCACATGGAATCAAAACCGATAGGTATGGAAGATTTCTAAGTAAAGAGCCAAGCGCAATATTTTCATACACAAATATCCCACCGGAAAAAAGAAGAGATTGGATATTGAGTGCAGGGGAAATTGGATACCCCGGTGGAGCAATGGCTGCAAGAAGAGAGTTGTGGGAGCATGGAGGATTGTATCCATATAGAATTTTGGGTGGCGGAGACACCGCATTTGTAATGGCGATGTTGAAATACAAAATAGGTTGGCCAACAAATGAGCTTTTCATAGAGAGACACAATAATTGGAAAAGAAAAATATTTGAATATGTTGGCGAGAATGTGACATATATTGAGGGAGATTTTATCCACGAATGGCACGGTGATGCAGTGGATAGAAGATATGCCGATAGATACTCTATATTAAAAAACGTAAATGTTATTCATATACAACTTAATGACGATGGTATCGTCCACAACTATGGAAATAGGAACATAAATGATGCAGTTTTGGAATATTTCAAAAATAGAAACGAGGATGGTGATGGAAAAGTTGACACAAAGAAATCGCCAAGAAGAGTAGTTTATACTTGCATAACTGGAAACTATGATGCGCTGAGAGAGGTAGTTAATCCAGACAAAGGTGTTGATTATATTTGTTTCAGCGACGATATATCAGAAAGTCAAACTTGGAAAATAAAACCGATTCCAAAATGTTTGAAATACCTTGACACAACGAAAATAGCGAGATGTATGAAAATACTACCTCACCTATTTTTGTCAGAATATGACATATCAGTTTGGGTGGATGGAAACATTCAAGTGGTTGGTAATATAAATCAATTCATAGACAAGAATTTGCTAAATTATTTTGCAATTCCAAAACATCCAGATAGAATATGCGTTTATGATGAAGCAAATGCCGTGATTAATCTTGGAAAAGATAATGTTGACATAGTAAATAGTCAGATAATGGAGTATATGGGTAAAAATTATCCAGAAAACAATGGAATGGTTCAAAGTGGCATTATGATCAGAAAACATAATGATAAGAGATGCATAGCAATTTCCAACCTTTGGTGGAACGAAGTTAGACAATTCTCAAAACGAGATCAGCTATCATTCAATTATTCAATTTGGAAGAAAAATGTTACTATAGACATACTAAATCCAAATATAATAGTTAGCGAATATTTTCAAATATGGGCACATCCTAAAAAGGGTGGCGGAAAAGTATCGCTGAGAAAAAACTATGGAAATATGAAAAACTATGTAAATGGAGTAGAAGTATGATATACTACAATATACCATATAGCGTAGAAAAAAATCTAGCGGCGGCATATAATAGTTTTGTAGAAATACTACCAAACGACGATGATTATGCATGCTTTGTTGATGGTGACACCATATTTACCACTTCTGATTATGGCCATACCATACATAATGCAGTAAAGACATATCCAAATGTCGGATGTTTTACCTGCTATACCAACAGAGTATATAACAGAACTCAAGTGGTGGAAGGAATTGATTATGATTCCAATGATGTTATATACCACAGAAAAATAGGAAACATGCTGCAAACAATATATGGTTCTTCGTGTGAAGATATCACTGAACCAGTGTTGTTGAGAGGAAAACCAATGTATCTGAGTGGCTGTTTAATACTGATCAAAAAATCCTTGTGGAAAAAAATTGGAGGATTTAAAGATTTAAATGCAATGTTAGGTGTTGACAATGAACTACACAAAGATATTATTGCGGCGAATGAAAAATTATACCTTATGAAAGGCGTGTATATCTACCACTGGTATAGATGGCCAGACATAAAAAACGTTTCACACTTATTATGATACATTATAAATTCTTAGATGTGGGTTGCAAGAATGGTTCTAAAAATGGAGGATCGTTCATAGGCGTATCCAAAAGATACAAATATACCCCAGATCAAGGTATTGGAATTGATATTAACAAACGACATGTTAATGAATTTATCAAAACTGGAAATCATGCACTTATTGCGAGCGCGGAAGAAATACCATTTCCAGACAACTCATTTGAGTTGGTAATATTCAACCATGTATTGGAACACATGCCAAATGAAGAGATTGGATTCAAGGCTCTTTCGGAATGTATTAGAGTGTCATCCAAACATATATTTTTGGGACTACCTTTCTTTGATGAAGATGAATACTTGAGAAGTTTAAAGTTTAAAACTTTTTATTCTGACTGGTCTGGTCACAGCAATAAGGTACATCTTAAAAAGATATTGGAGTTTATTTCTGGAAAGCAATTCAGTCTATCAATGAAGAAAAAAATCAGCGATAGTTTTGCAGTTGAAATTTTACCGATCAATGCTCCAAGAAATTCTATAGAATATAATCAAGAAATTCATGGAATAAAAGATTTTGTTGAATTTGATCGAGAAATATGGAGAGAATATGAAATGTTGATAATCAAGTGATCAAACGTTTATGAAAACATTGATTGTTGGATACGGTGAAATTGGAAAAGCCCTTTATTCAGTTTTGAATAATGCAGGATATGATGTAAAGTATAGAGATATAGAGTCTAGTGAAAAAATTGAAAATATAGATGTAATGCATGTATGTTTTCCATACTCAAAAACGTTTGTAAAATCAGTTGCTAAATATAAGAAAATATATAAACCAAAATACACTGTAATACATTCAACCGTTCCTGTTGGAACATCTGAAAAATGCAAGTCATATTATTCTCCTGTAAGAGGAATACATCCTCATTTGGAAAAAAGTCTTCTTACATTTGTAAAATATTTGGCACCAAATAATGATGTTTTGAAATCATATTTTGAAAAAGCAGGAATAAGCATAGAAGAGAGTGAAAAGACACAAACATTAGAAGCAATGAAGCTATATTGTACTACAATATATGCATTAAATGTTATTGCTGAAAAAGAAATTTGGGATTTTTGCAAAAAACATAATCTAGATTTTGAAACCGTATATACGAAATGTAATCAAACATATAATGATGGTTATGAGAAACTGGGGTTTCCTCAATTTTCAAAGTACATATTGAGTCACAAAGATGGAAAGATTGGTGGGCATTGTTTAATACCAAACTGCAAACTATTGAAGACAGATATTTCCAAGTTTATATTGAAGCAAAATAACAAGTTATAGAGCATTAGTTATATCCAATCGTTGACTTTTTTCAAAACTAAACCACGTGATGCGAGATATTTATAATAGATGAGTATTATAATAAATCGCAGTTTGGATGCGTATGGAAACCCAAACGGTGTCATAGATGCACCAAAAGCTGCGCTATTTTACAAAACTGGAAGCTTTTACAAAATAAACTATAGTGGCTCCAACTCAACAAATTGGGAGCAAGTGTATGTAAAAACTATAGGCTATCCACAATTCGCAATATCAGAGCAAGATTTAAAATTCCAATCAATTCAGTCTGGTTCATTTTTGTATTTAAAAACAACAAATATTGGAAATTTATATGGTTGGGTATTAATCACAACTAAAACTCCATTTGTTCCTACTACACCAACGCCAACACCGACGCCCACTTTAACGCTCACTCCCACACCAACACCCACTGCAACACTTACACCCACACCTAGTCCCACACCGACTTCTTCTCCAAGTCCAACTCCAACAAATACACCAACCGCTACTCCTACAAACACACCAAGACCAACTAGAACACCTACACCAACATCGGCACCTACATCTACACCTACACCAACATCGGCACCTACATCTACACCTACACCAACAGCGGCACCAACATCTACACCTACGCCAACGCCAACAGCGGCACCAACATCTACACCTACGCCAACAGCGGCACCAACATCTACACCTACGCCAACGGCAACAGCGGCACCTACATCTACACCTACACCAACAGCGGCACCAACATCTACACCTACGCCAACGCCAACAGCGGCACCAACATCTACACCTACACCTACGCCAACCATTTATGTTGGGTTTGCAATAAATAAGTCAAGCGAAGTTCAATCTTTCCCATAAAGATTTGACAATATCATAAATTCATATAACTGTTATAAACATGAACAACCCTATATTGGCAGTAATGATTGGTATAAGTGGATCTGGAAAAAGCACATATGCGAATGGGTTAAAAACATCTTTGAATGCACAACTTGTTGAAACAGATGCTATTAGAATTGAACTAACTGGAAATGCGGAAGATCAAAGTCAAAATTCAAAAGTTTTTGAGGTTGCGCGTAAACGTGTAAATGATTATTTATCACAAGGTAAAAACACAATCATCGACGCCACCAGTCTTACCGTGAGAGATAGAAAAGATTGGATAGATATTGCAAAACAAAATAACGCCGAGGCTCGTGCATATTTCATTGATACTCCGATTGATATATGCAAATCTCAAAATAGAAAACGTGAAAGAAAAGTTCCTGAATTTGTAATTGATAGACAGGCGAGTAAACTACAATCTCCCACAAAGAATGAGGGGTTTGATAGCGTTACTGTGATATGAGTTGACAACGCGGTTGTTCGTGCTAGTATATCTGCATGTATCAAGCGATTTATTGTGATAAGAAAACAAGCATCGTTCATTTATGGGACGACGAGCACGGCTACACAAATTTCAAATATCGTCCACATGCATACAAGAAATCAAGGGATGGAAAATATACTTCCATTTATGGCGACAAGCTTGAGCGCATAGAGAAGTTTAATCCACGCGATCCAAAGCTATTTGAAGCTGATGTGCCTTGGGATACAAAAGTATTAATTGATGCATATTCAGACAGCGATGATGCATCCAAAAATCACAGACTAGCGGTGCTTGACATCGAAGTCGATTCTACGGGTGGGTATCCCAACGTTGCTGATCCAAAGCAGAAAATCACCGCCATTGCACTATATGATGGTACAAAAAATGTATATCATTGCTTTGTTCTTGACGAGGACGGTGTGGTAAAGAATGAGACCAAGGATGATCAGATAATAACTGCATATCTTGCAGAAGAAGATTTGCTTAATGCATTTTTGGAAAAGTGGGACCAGATCAAGCCCACTATCTGTACTGGTTGGAACATCGACGGCTTTGACTTTCCATATTTACATGCTCGTCTTGTAAAAGTTGTTGGTGAAGAAACAGCCAACAAACTCAGTTCGATTGGTATTTGTTATTGGAACAAGTACAAGAACAAGATGACCATTGCCGGTGTTAACTGCCTTGACTATCTACTTCTTTACAAGAAATATAGCGGCAAGAGTCTTCCCAACTATCGATTGGACACTGTTGCCAAGGAAGAGCTAAAGATTGGTAAGGTGGAATTTGAGGGTTCGCTTGATGATCTAAAGAAGAATGACATCAACAAGTTCATTGAGTATAACTTGCATGACGTTATTCTTGTGAAGAAAATGAATGACTTGCTACAGTTCGTTGAACTGGCACAGAGCATATGTCACGTTTGCCATACGGGATATGAAGAGTTTAGTGTGTCTAGTAAGATTCTTGAAGGAGCACTACTTACATATCTTCGCAGAAAGAAGCTCGTTGCTCCAAACAAAAAAGCACCAGAAGAAGATGCGGACAAAGATGATGATTTGGATGATGACGTTGGATTTGAAGGTGCGTATGTAAAAGATCCAATTCCCGGACGATATGATTGGGTTTGCTCCGCTGATATCAACTCACTGTATCCCAGTGTGATCATGAGTCTAAACATCAGCCCTGAGACAAAACTCGGTGTGATCAAAAATTGGGAACCAGAAAATCTTGTTAAGAAGTGTGACGAAAAGATTCATTTTGATAATGAAGTTTACACCTATGAGGATTTTTCCCAATTTATCATAGACAATAACTTGGCAGTAAGTGCTAATGGGGTTGTATATGACCAAAAGAAACTAGGTTGCGTACCAGACATTCTAAAGAAATGGTTTGCAGAGCGCAAAGAATTTCAAGGAAAGATGCGAGATGCTGACAAGGCGGGAGACAAAGCTGGTTATGCATTTTGGAAACGCCGCCAACAAGTGCAAAAGATTCTTCTTAATTCTTTGTATGGTGTACTCGGCCTCCCTATCTTCAGATTCTATGATTTGGATAATGCCGCCGCTGTAACATTAACTGGTCAGGAAATCATCAAAACAAGCGCCAGATATGTAAATAACAAGTTCAACAAGCGTTGTAATACCAAAGATAAAGATTATGTGGTATATATCGACACAGACTCTCTATATCTTGATATTAATTCTCTTGCCATCTACGAGAAAATCGCAGATGTAAAGCCATTTGCCATCAAGACCATTGGTGAAGTATCTGAAGATCTCAATAACTTCTATAAGGTCATGATGGTGAAGTTCTTCAACTCCACTGACAATCGAATCAAAATCGCATCTGATGTAGTTGCACAATCTGCATTTTGGGTTGTAAAGAAGAGATATGCCATGTTGAAGGTATACAACATGGAACTTAACAAGGACATTAATGATATTGAAATTAAAGGTCTTGACGTTGTTCGCTCAAGTTATCCCAAGAAGTTCAGAGACTTCATGAAGGGCATTCTTACAGATATTCTCAAAGGTGTGTCAAACGACGAAGTAAATAAGAAGATTATTGAATTCAAAAGCAAGATGAATGAGTTTGCTATCGAAGATATCGCCAAGAATACTTCAGTAAAATTTATCAGTAACACAGAAGCACAGACAAACTTCAATCCTACCAACCGAGAACTATTTCAATTTGTAGATGGATCAACCGCACAATGTAAGGCAGCACTGGCATACAATGATATGCTCAAGAAATATAATCTATCTGAAACAGAGCCTATTATGCATGGTGGTAAGATCAAATGGGTGTATCTTAAAAACAATCCATATGGTCTTGATGGTATGGCATTTAAGGATGATGGAAAAGATCCAAAGGAGATCATGAACTTTATCAACAACAATATTGATAGAAATCGTATTTGGGATGCCGAACTAGAAAAGAAAATTGCAGATTTCTACACAGCAATGAGATGGCAAATGTATAGTGAAAATGCCGCCGCCATTGATGAGTTCTTCAGTTTCTGATTTGACAGATCCATACTTTTCTGCCAATATTATAAGCATATGAATAAAACAAATCTGTTAAAGTTCATTGAACTATATAACCTCAATGGCACCGTTGAACGTGTCAAACTTGAGTCTGATGGTAAAAATCTCAAGACTGGGATTATTGCCGATGATCGCACAATGGCTGGTAATGTAAAATTCAATGGACTTGAAATTGAAAAGGGTGAATATTGTATCCACGATACACAGCAGTTCAAAAAAATGCTAAGTATCTTGGACGAAGAAATCCAAGTTTCTGTTAACAAGATGGATGATACTAGGGCAGTTAGCTTGTCTGTATCAGACAATAATACAGAATCACTCGTTATTCTTGCAGACAGTTCTGTTATTCCCAAGGTTCCCACGGTGAAGAATGACAATAACTTTGACCTTGAAATTGAACTGACCGAGGAATTTGTTGAACGATTTGTCAAAGCCAAGAATGCACTTCCAGATGTGACTGCGTTCACACTTGGCATGAACAAGAAGGGAGACAAGGTCGAATTGGTGATCGGAGACGGAGACACGAACACAAATCGTGTGAGAATGGAAATCAAGCCCATTGATGGAAAAGACAAGCCAGCCAATTCAATTAGCTTCAATGCCAATTACTTTAAGGAAATTCTACTCAAGAATCGTGGATCAAATGGTTCTGTTCTCAAGGTGAATTCAAATGGACTTGCGTCTGTGAACTTCAAGACGCCTGAATACGAGGCCAATTATTATCTCGTCAAGATCAACAAATAAGAAACATATGAGCTTTTTAGTTGAAGAACAAACTGAGCAAGAAGTTCGCCATCACACTATTTGGGCTGAAAAATATCGTCCAAGCAAATTGGAGGATTATGTCGGCAACGACACTCTTAAGGCCAAGGTAAATCAATATATTGAAACCAATGATATTCCACACTTGCTTTTGTATGGAAGCGCGGGAACAGGTAAGACCACACTTGCCAAGCTAATCACAAACAGCATCAAGTGTGATGTATTGTATATCAATGCGTCTGATGAGAATGGAATCGAAACCATACGAGTAAAGATCAAGAACTTTGCTTGCAACATTGGATTCAATCCGCTCAAGGTTATCATTCTTGATGAGGCTGATTATTTCACTCCCGCCGCTCAAGCTGGACTAAGAAACATGATGGAGACATTCAGCGAGCATACAAGATTCATTCTTACATGCAATTTTCATGAGAGAATAATTGAGCCGATTCATTCTCGCTGCCAATCATTTGGAGTTACTCCTCCAAGCAAGAAGGATGTCGCCGCCAACCTTGTAAACATTCTCAAGAATGAAAATGTATCCTTTGACAAGGAAGGTGTAGTATTACTTGTCAATACTCACTATCCAGATATTCGCGCCGTGATTAATACCGCTCAACGCAATGTTGTGAATGGTGAATTGAAGTTGGCCAAAGAAGATATTCTTGAAGGTGATGTAAAAGCAAAGATCATTGAAATGCTCAAGATTGAGGATATACACGAAGCATTTACTTCAATCCGCCAACTTCTTGCGGACAACAACATCAGAAACTTTGCAGACTTCTACACAGTGTTGTTTGAAAAAGTGGACGACTATGCACCAAATAAGGCTGCGGAAGTTATAGTTATACTTGCAGACGGACAATTTCAGGACGCTTCTGTGGTGGACAAGGAGATCTGCTTCATGTCCACAATAATCAAGATCCTAAAATCAATCAAATAACATATGTACTCAGCAATTGTATTGGATGAAGCTTCACAGTTGAAGCTAGAAAAACTGGCAGAGGATGTGAAAGTCAACGGTGTAAAACTCTCATTGCTGGTAAGAGACAGTGGATGGAAGGTATATAATCATCATATGACAATAAACATGGGCGAGTTGCCGAATTACTTGAAACAGTATTTGGGAACAAAGCAAAAGCTTGAAGCAACACATGTAGGAACTAGTCCAATGGCAGTTGCGGTTCGTGTAACTGGATTTGAAAGCAAAAATAAAATTCCACACATTACTATGGCTGTGAATATCAATTCAGGTGGCAAACCAGTAATGAGCAACGATATTAAAGATTGGAAGATGCTTGAAACACCAATCAAGTTACGTGGAGAAGTAAAAGAGCTTGTATGAAAATAACAGATGCGGTATTATTCACTGATAATACAACCATTCGGTTGGAAGTGGGTGACAAAAGATATTATCTCACCGAGAAAAGCAAGATATACAATATGCATCCCATAAATGTAATGGCGGAAGAAATCAAAGGTGATGAGCTAAAACAAATCAAAGATGCTGCAAAAAAGGGTGGATACAAAAACGACAATGAAGTAAAGAAGTGGTTATAATCAACCACGTTTTCTTTTACCAAGAACAAAAGAAATACCAGATTCAGTGGGATAGAGCGACCACTCTATATTGTTCTTGTATAAACTTGCCAATCGTTTGTTTATATTTAATGTTCTTCTTTGGTCTTCCGTATATCTCAATTCTTTGAATGTATTATCCAATACAGTCTTCGCTTCAATTAGTTTTTTATTATTTTTTTCTACGGAAGAAACATTGGTTTTAAAATACTCACTGTATTCAAATCCAATATGATTAGCCACAAATTCTATCCAATTATTACAATCTGTATTTACTACTAATAACTTTTCTGTTTTATCTTGGAAATGATTCAATACATTGTTATGATGATATATTCTTTTGGATATCCATGATTTATATTCTTGATTGGTGGGTGGCCATTCAAATATACTGTTTTTTCTCATCACCCACATCCCATGTTTAGCTCTGCTCAATAACCAAGATTCTAATTCTCTGGTGTTTAGTATGAACAAGGATTTTGGATATTGCTTTTCAAGATTTTTAAAACTTATTGGATGGTTTTCTTTTATGTGATTATCCCCATCACTTAGACATTGAACGGTTTCTATTTTGTTTTCCCAATCTGTAGAGTGGTATGAACTCAATCCCACTTTCATAAAGAGATGGTGAAAAGTGGTTGTGGCAGTCTTGTTGAATCCTATAACAAAAATTTTGCTGTACTTCATATAACCATGTATACATAGTATCAAATACAACAAGTACAGTTATTTATAACGATGTTAAATGTATTATGACTTCTATTTATTTGTTGAAGTCCGCATGGTGCGGCTAGAAAACTAAAATAGAAAGGTTTGATATATGCAAAACAACGGCATTGAAATGACCGTCCATGTAAATGGACGTAGTGTAAAGGAATACACTCATCAAGGAATGAGTTTTATCGAAGCAAGAGATGGTACCAACTATACCATAAAACTGAAAAATAATCTGGGACAACGGGCAATGGCTGTTGTATCAGTTGATGGATTGGATGTAGTAAGCGGTAAAAACGCCGCCGAAACAGATACAGGATATATCATTGATGCACACGACTCCATTGAGATCAAGGGATATAGAATCAGCGACAATGACTCTGCTGCATTTGTGTTTACAAATAAAGGCAAGAGTTATGTACAAAATGTAAAAGGAGATGCACGAAATTGCGGCGTGATTGGTGTACGAGCATTTAGCGAAAAAGTAAATTGGATCATAAACACAGTGGGAACAACTACACTTGGTTATAAAGATCCTATACCATATACGGTATATTGTAATTCATATACACCAACGAACACAATGGTTCCATTAACTGCAACTACTACTATTGGAAACTCATCAACGTTTTTCAATAACGCAGTAAATGCATATAATTCACACACAATCAATTTATCAACGACGAGCGCAGCGCCGAGCGGCGTCTTTCGCAGCGTAACATCCGACAATACTAAAACCATAAATGTTTCAAACTTTGATACAGGAACGGGTTGGGGTAAAAAACAAGAAGATAAAATAACAAGAGTGAGTTTTGAAAAAGGAATACTTATATGTGAAATGACAATCTATTATGCGAGTAAAATTGCTCTTATGGAAATGGGAGTAGATATGTCATCAAAAAAGCAAGTGGGAATGCCAAAAGCTTTTGGTGATTATTGCAAACCACCCAAAGGTTGGGTAGGATGAAAATATAGTTGACAATGGTCCATGACAGTATAAAGTGCTGTTATGGACCGTAAACTAGCCTCAATCCAACTTATCAAGGAACTGACTCCAATATCTGGAGCAGACGCCATTCTTTGCGCCAAAGTACTTGGTTGGGAATGTGTTGTAAAGAAAAGTGAGTTTGCTGTTGGAGATAAGTGTGTATACTTTGAAATTGATAGTGTACTACCCATTGCAAGTTGGAATGATCATCTACGTAAGGAACCTGACAAGAAGCTGCGTGTAAAGACAATCCGTCTACGTGGTCAACTTTCTCAAGGTCTTGCTATGCCGCTTTCTATTCTTCCATCTGGTCAATATGAAGTCGGTATGGATGTAACATCGTTGTTGGGTGTCGAGAAATACGAGCCCATTGTTCCTTCGCATTTAAGCGGAATGGTCAAAGGAAATTTTCCATCATTCTTACACAAAACTGATGAAATCCGTTTACAGTCTGTACCTGAAGTATTGGATGAAATTGTGTCAAATAAAATTCCTATGGTTGCTACACTCAAAATGGATGGCACAAGTTTTACTGCGTACAGAAGAGACGTTGATTTTGGCGTGTGTTCTCGTAACCTTGACTTAAAGGAAACAGAAGGCAATGCTCATTGGAGAATGGCTCGCAAGCTCAAGCTTGAAGAAATTCTTCGTAGCGAAGATCGCAATCTTTGTATTCAAGGTGAAATCTGTGGCCCATCTATTCAAGCAAATCGTCTTGGATTGAAAGAGCCCGAATTGTACATATTCAATCTATTTGACATTGATACTGGAAAATATCTTGGATATGACGATATGAAGAACTTTGCTATCAAGCATCATCTTCGTACCGTTCCATTTCTTCATGTTGGTTGGTTCAATGAAATAGATGGTACCAAACGTTGGTCTGTAAATGACCTTTTGAATTTTGCCAATGAACAAAACTATGACAACGGCACTCCCGCCGAAGGCATTGTTTGGCGTGCTGTAAATGAAACATACAGCGAAGTTCTCAAAGGTCGTCTAAGTTTCAAGACTATCAGCAATCGCTTCTTGGAGAAGTATAAGGAATGATGTCTCATGCCCATCATTATTTTCAAGTTTGATGACTTTACGCAACCAAATGAATATTGGGAATGTCTAATGGAATATGGTATAAAAAACAACATAAAATTTAGTATAGGAATAATTGGAAAATATCTAGAAAAAGAAAACCAAAAAACATTTGATTGGGTAAAACGATTTCATAATACTGGTAATGTTGAATTCTGGAATCATGGGTATAATCACGAAAAAAATAATAAAGGACTTGAATTTTTTGGTACATCTGTTGATGAACAATATTCGAGCTTAGAAAAAACACAAAGATTGGGAAAAGAAAAACTTGGAATAACATTTTCAACCTTTGGTGCGCCTTGGAATACAACCGATGAAAATACAATTTTAGCATTGGAAAAAATACCCGACATAAAAGTTTGGCTGCACGGCGACGAGAGATGCAAAAGTAAAATATGCCTACAACCGTCCAGAATAGCGTGTGAATCTTTCAAAGAGGGAAATAAATTTTTTGTTGACTTTGAAACTTTCAAAATAAAATACAACACAGTTAAATCCAGAGAGTATTTGATACTTCAATTCCACCCAGCAACTTGGAAGAAAATGAAGGCGGTCAGAGAATTTTACAATATCGCTGATTACTTGAGTAGCAATACAGATATTAAATTTATGCTTCCTAGTCAATTTGCTGAGTTTAAATACAAGCCCAACATAGCATAGTAGTGCGAAATAGACTCAGAAGCAAGACATAGTTATATAATAATTGTTTAAAAGTATTATTAGTTTTTATAAATTGTTCACGAACTTTATAGTATTATTAATCATATATATTATATCTATTATATAATGAAAAGTCATATAATATATAATGTAATGCTGATAATGATACTGAGTATCACTGGGCTTAAAGCAAGTGATATGGTATTTGGATTTAAGTCTGCAACATTTAGTGGCGCAGGATTTTCTGCCACGGCAATGACGATTGAAAATTTGGCAAGAACGCGCAAGCAATCCATAAAAGATACTGCTAAAAATGAAGCACAACAACAATTACTGATGGCACAAAATACGCCGTTAAACACGTTTATAAACAATTTACAGGCCAGAATATATTCTCAACTAGCATCACAAGTCACAGATCAAATATTCAATTCTTCTGGTCAATCTTTTGGCGTAATTAATCTACAGGGCGGCGCAACAGTAACTTGGCAACGCAATGGTGACTTTGCCACCCTTTACATAGTCGATCCAGTAAGTGGAAATACAACTCAAATAACCGTACCAGTCGGTTCGCTAACACCACCACCACCAAACGGATGAAGAATTATGCAATTATCACCCTATCAATGTTACTTCTTTCAGGGTGTGCATCAATCAAGAGCAAACCTGATATACTAGAAGTACCAAAATCCCAAACATCTCCGATGGAGAAAGAGTTGGTTGGTATTCCACCAATTGATGGTCCAAGAATAACCATAGGAATTTATGCATTTGCTGACAAGACTGGGGCAAGAAAAACCACAGACAATTATGCATCATTTAGTTCAGCGGTGACACAGGGAGCAGAAAGTTGGCTAATCGATGCATTTAGAATGGCGGGTAGTGGAAAATGGTTTCAAGTTCTTGAAAGAGTTGGTTTGGATAATGTAATCAAGGAACGACAACTCATAGCACAGACCAGAGAAAGTTTCCAAGGAAGAAATTCTGAAAAATTAGCTCCTATGATTTTTGCTGGAATAATAGCAGAAGGTGGTATCATAGGATATGATTCAAATATTTTGACAGGTGGCGCAGGAGCAAGTGTTCTTGGCATATCAGGAAACACACAATATCGTAAAGATGTTGTTACTGTATCACTTCGTCTCGTCAGTGTACAAACAGGAGAAATACTTGTAAGCACCGCAGTAACAAAAACAATTTCCAGTGTTGCCCTATCGGGCAATTTATTCAAGTTCTATGAACACGGCGTATTGCCCATAGAATCTGAGTTGGGTTTAACCGCCAACGAACCAAACACAATTGCGGTTCGCAGTGCGATAGAAAAAGCCGTGATAGACATTGTTTATCAGGGCGAAAAACTAAATCTCTGGAAATTCAAAAAGGAAAGTACAACACCATGAAAACCATAAACATAGTAAAGTTTATATTCTTTACGGCAGTTCTAGGACTGCTTTCAAATACATTGGCTCAAACACCGGGAGCCTTGGGTGCCATCGCAGGAAACTCGTCTGGAAACCAAATATATGTAAATCAAATAACAACGGGTGGTGATACCACGTTCATTCAAAATGGCGCATCAAACAGAATTGGATCTTTTGCTCTTCCAAGTAACATAACTGGAGACAATATCTTTTTCGAAATGCGCCAAATTGGAGATGGAAATAGCACAGACTTTTCCATCATTGGAGCAAACAACCTAAAGCTATTGTCTGCGTTCGCTGGTGATAACAACGAACAAAGAATATACTTCAACGGTGCTAATAACAATATGAATTTTCGTTTCGATGGAAACGGGAATAAATTGTGGATAAGCAACGATGTAACAGTATATCGCGATGGTGGTGAAAATACCGCAGCAGACAAAGCCACATTGGCATCATCGGATATGCAGATCAAATTTGCTGGAAATAGCAACACTTTTGCTTACGCCACCACAAATGGTCTGAACAATTATCTGAAATATGATGTCACTGGAAATACCAATGTCATCAAAACCACTCAAATTGGAAGTGCTGGTACAGGCACACGCCAATCAGGTCATTATCAAGATTTGACTATTCTTGGTGGAGGCAATGATGTTATGATATACCAACAAGGCACTGTTCAACAATATTTTCAATATAGTTTGACGGGTAGCAATAACATTGTTCGTGTATCACAAACTGCAACTGCCGCTCCTACATTCACAATTAACAATAATAATCAACTGGCTCCACAAGGACCAGCGAGTGGTACAACTACCATAAGCAATCCATAAAGAATGAACAAAATTGTTACAGTCGCATTGATGTTCTTTTTATGGCATGATGTTTATGGTATTGCGGGTAAATTGACCGAGGTGACTGGCCCTACGCAGGTGAGTAGGGCCAGCACTAAAATAGAAGGCAAGGTCAATGTTCCGATAGAAATGGATGATACCATTGAAACATTAAAAGCACGAGCGGGTATAACATTTGAAGATGGAACCCGAGTCCAGTGCACCGAATTTAGCAAATTGGTTATTGATACATTTGTATATGATCCAAGTACGGGAAAAGGAAAACTTGGAATGAAGGCAACAATGGGAACGGTGAGATATGCATCTGGTCTTATTGCAAAAAATAACAAAGAAGAAGTCAGAGTTAAAACTCCTACTGCATCCATATCAGTTCGCGGTACAGACTTTTCAATGACAGTGGATGAGCTTGGAAGAAGCTTGGTAATTCTGTTACCATCCCAACCTCAATTTGGTCCACCTGTTGTTGGATCGATTGTGGTTGATAACGGAATGGGTACAGTTGTATTGACAAAACCATTTCAAGCAACATTTGTTGCATCAACATCGGTGGTACCATCATCGCCAGTATTATTGAATTTTGAAGATGAAACCAAAGTAAATAACATGCTTATAATTGACACACCAAAGAATGTTACTCAAGCTGCCAAAGAAGCAAAGAAGGCATCTGTAACGGCGACTAAAGAAGATGATGGTAGCAAAGATAAGAAAGAAACAAAATCCGAAAGCAAATCAAGTAATACAACTATTGCACAGGCGGACAAACCAACCGAAGAAACTCAAGTGGCAACAAAAGAACCAGAACCAGTTCAAGCTGAAATTGTTACAAAACTTGACATAGAAAAAATTGATCCATCTGTTAATTCTTCTATTATGGATTCTATGTCCAAACAACCAAACGCCGCCAATACAAATTTATCAAACATACCTACTATATCCGTGCCATCTTCAACAGTAAATAATGGATTTACTACAAATGGAACACATGCCATTCTATATATAACTAATAACAATAATGTAATATGGTATACTATGAAGTTTGACGCCAATGCAACTTTCAACATAACAACCAGAGATGGCAGTAAAGAATATCCGCTTAACTTTGGTTCAAAATTAAAAGTCAACATCACACAAAAATGAAATCGCACATACTAAAGCTATTTGGGTTGGGAATATTGATATTGTCTGCTCTTGTGATTTTAAGAGTCAAAGACCCATATCCCATTGAAGTCATAAGATTAAAAGGATTGGATTATTACCAACGTAGTCAAGACAAGGTAAAAAGTGATAATGTTGTTATCATTGAGATTGATGAAAAGAGTCTTGATGAAAAAGGGCAATGGCCTTGGCCAAGAAATGAATTGGCAGAAGGAATCAAGAAAGCTTTTGAAAATGAAGCAGCCACAGTTGTTCTTCCTGTGATATTTGCAGAAAAAGACAGAATGGGTGGAGACGCTGCTTTTGTTGAAATACTTCAAAAAGCACCAGTCATAACTGCACAATCTGCATCAGTGAAAGGAAAAGGCGTACCCGTACCAAGAGGACTTGCCACAATCGGCGGTAATGCTGATGGATGGCTGTATGATTATCCAAACGCGATTGGACCCGTGAAAGAAATTGGAGAATCTTCCGCTGGTGTGGGAATGTTACTAACTGCACCAGAACTTGATGGTGTGGTAAGAAGATTACCGTTGATTGTGCAAGTCAAAAATGAAACATATCCAACAATGCCACTTGAAATACTTCGTGTGTTTGCTGGAGAACCAAGTTATCAAGCAAAAATAAATGAAGCGGGAATACAAGCCGTAAGAGTAAAAGGATCAAACCCAATCAACACTGATGCAAATGGAAGAGTGTGGGTTAATTTCAAATACAAATTTGAAAGTATTTCATACATAGATAAAGATTGGAGCAAAGTAAAAGGTAAAATTGCAGTACTTGCATTGACCGCGGAAGGATTATCCAATACCGTGGCTACACCCGTTGGAACTGCATACGGACACGAAATCAGCATGCAAGCATTACAAATGCTTGTTGACGGAAACAGATTGGAAAGAAAAGCAGAATTTGATTTGTATGAACTTGCAGTTGGAATTTTTGGAGGATTGATATTGATAACAATCGCCGCTTATTTTGGATATATGTACAATGGTGCAATAGTATCATTGTTTCTTGTTGTTCCATATTTTGTTGGAATGTATCTCTTCAACAATAAAGGATATCTTGTTGATTATACATGGCCCACACTTGCATTATTTATTCCTTGGGTCGGTGCCATATTCATGAGATTTGTGATGGAGTTCAAACTCAAGATGCAGATCAAGAAGCAGTTTGGTACATACTTGTCCCCAGCACTTGTTGAAAAACTGCAAAAAAATCCCGGTTTACTAAAACTTGGTGGAGATGAAAGAGAACTATCTATTATGTTCACAGACGTTCGTGGATTTACAAGTATTTCAGAACACTATGGCAAAAATGTTCAGGGTCTTACTATGATCATGAACAGATATATGACAGCCATGACACAAGCAATTTTGGATAATGATGGTACATTGGACAAATACATAGGCGATGCTCAAATGGCTTTTTGGAATGCTCCATTGGACGACCCACACCATGCCAAAAACGCCGTTAAAACGGCAATGTCAATGTTAAAACGATTGGATTCATTTAATGAAGAAATATCTAAAGAAGGTGTTCCGGCTTTCGGAATGGGATTGGGAATCAATACTGGGGCGGTTGTCGTTGGTAATATGGGTTCTACTCAGCGTTTCGATTATACTTGCCTCGGTGATCACGTTAACCTCGCCTCTAGATTAGAGGGTCAGAGTAAACCATATGGAGTGAGAATTGTGATTGGCCCCGAAACGGCCAAACATGTTCAAGATGAATATCAGTTATTTGAATTGGATATCATTGCTGTCAAAGGTAAAAAAGAAGGAGTACGAATATTCACAGTATTAGAAACTCCTTTGAGCGACGAAGAAAGAGTACATATATTAGTGTCCCATCAGATGTTTTTGCACGATTATAGATCACAGCAATGGAACAATGCCATACATCACGCCAAAGAGCTTATAAAATACAATAAGGAACTAAAAAAGTACTACGAGATGATGATCGAGCGCATCGAGTACCTCAAGGATAACGATCCCGGCGAGAATTGGGACGGAGTATATAGAGCAACAAGTAAATAAAATTTTACTAAACTTTAATACTGGCTTAACCATTTTAAATCAAGACCATCATAGTTATATTCAATTATGAAAAAATTAATCATACCTATAATCTCACTACTTATGTTGACATCTTGCGCAAATTCGCAAGGTGACGTATTTGGTCGCAAGGCTGATACTGGTGCATTGCTTGGTGGAATGGTTGGTGCGATGGTTGGCGCACACAATGGAAATATTGCCAAGGGTGCTTTAATTGGTGCAGGAACTGGATTGATTGCAGGGGCAGTTGCCGATGCAAACGATGCAAGAACACAACAGCAAAAAGAAGTTGTGGTTGTAAACAGCGAGCCCCCAAGGGCAACACAGCAAAAACAAGAAGTTGTTGTGGTCGAGAAACCAATTGTAATAGAAGAAAGAGTATGGAGAGGACCAGAATTGTGGATATATTCATACCGTGGATACCGCGACCGTTGGGGACATATTCACTATCGAACACATGTTCCGTTTCATCGCAGACCGCACTGGGGTCCAAGACGA
>Ga0315903_10000809_pt1 | contig 47059 bp, 60 predicted proteins | sample LakEriMetagenome_7_FD_203524 | JGI IMG/M metagenome (GOLD analysis project Ga0315903, IMG submission 203524) | Freshwater fungal communities from buoy surface, Lake Erie, Ohio, United States - Buoy 2 MA119 | ecosystem: Environmental > Aquatic > Freshwater > Lake | place: USA: Lake Erie, Ohio... | reverse complement strand
GATTACACGAATCGTTAGAACATTACGCAAAAGACGTCTGTTTCCAGTTTCGCTTTCTGCGGTATCCCGTTTTACAAATCCATCAAGGAACATATGGCGTCGGGAGTTTTCTGTCCCTAGCTCATTAGGCACCACTAGGTACCCGAACTTTGATGGAAATTTTCTCATTAGTTGGAGCATTATTGCTCTGTCATGCCGTGGATGGCGGGCATGAGACGTAATTTGATAAATCAAATCGTATGCAACCGGAACGTCGTAGGTATATACAAAGTCACCTACTGGAGTCTGTGTTCCGCGGTTATCATTATCTGAAAACTTTCCTTGAGTTTGACGTTCATTTGCCGGAACAATATCGATAAGATCAATTGTAACAAATGGAAAATCCTGTGTGCGAACTTCAATATCAGGGTAGCCAAACCACACCTTTACTTGGCGGGCAGCATTTTTTTCATCAGAGACGGTCATCCCACCTAATAAAGTTTTAATAGCAAGGTCTTCAGCAACAATAAATGGATTACCCATTAGAGGCCCACCTTTTCTTCAAGGACAAACATGACAGATTTACCACCTATGATGTCAGCAATATACTTGTCTGCTCTTTCAGCAAATGGACGCAAAACTGAATTTGGGCTTCCGTTATTGCCATACTCTAAATTTTCAATTGCCTCTGCCGCCTCTTCATCTGAGCAGCTTATGTAGAGGATCCCACCGGCATAGCTAACGTCTAAAGCATTAACTAGATTGATTGGCCACCCGGCAGATAGGGCGTAGCCACGTAGGCTTTCTGTAAGTATTGGAAGCATCTCGTCGACTGCTTCTTGAGAAAGGGCTTCGGCTTCTTCACTTGTTAATAACACGTCGAAGCACTCTTCCCGCCGTATACGCACCCGCTAAGCCATACCAAAGCTTTTTACTGTCCTTTGCTGACATCATTCCTTGAGTTGCAGCTTTCACAAACTCAACGGTGTCAGGACCATCTACTTTTTTATCGTAGGGCATGGCAATCTCCAATCGGAGTAGGGCAACGTAGTACGCAGGGGTAGAGCTTTGATCCCGCACAGGATCAATTAAAGGATAAAGCAAGAAGCCCCCTTTCGGGGGCTAATCGCTTACTTCTTTTTTGGCTTACTTGCCGTAGTTTGTGTTGGGCCGTCAAAGTGAACGGTCTTAGTCACAATCTTTTTAACCTTTGGGCCACCCATAACCTGAGTAGAACTTACGTTCTTAACAGGCTTGGTAGCCGCAATTTTTACAGCTTTACCAAGTGAGGCTTTCAGTCCAGCGCTTTTTTTAATCACTTTTTGCCCATCTTCTTTTCACGCTTGTCTTCTGCCTTTTCGCCCTTCTTGCCTTCCTTGGCTTCGTGGGCTTTTTCTTTAGCTTTAATCTTCTTAATAATTGCATCATCTTTTTTGCGATCTTCAGCAATTGTTGCAGGCTTCTTTTTCTTACCATGAGCTTTGTCAGCTTTTTCAAACTTAGCTTTTTCTTCTTTGTCAGTAAGACCAGCTTTTTTAAGCAAACGGGCATCCATCTTTTCGTCTTTAGACTTTGTATACTTGCCCTTCATAAATGATGGGGTAGCCATTACATGCCCTTCTTTCGTACCATAGAAGACTTCTTAGTTTTTGCAGGCGCAGCCTTTTTGGCAGCAAACTTCTTGTTCGCTGCTTGTAGGGTTTTCATCCCGTGCTTGTTCTTTGGAGCTCCACAGCCGCAAGTCGCGCACATCTATCCACACCCTACTTCTTCTTTTTCTTACGAAGGGCAGCGAAATCTGACCCCTCTAGCTTGCCATCTTTGTCTACATCAAGTTTCTTCTGCTTTGGGGTCATCTTTTTTGCAGTCTTCTTGCAAGCGCCTTTACAGCCCGGCTTTGAACAACCGCATCCACATCCTTTGCACATATTATTTCTTCTTTCTGGCGGCCGCGGCGTTGTCGACAAGGTTAGGGTAAGGGCGGCCAGCTGCCTTAGCCTTTGCTTTTGCAGATGCTTTCTGTTTTTTGCTTAGTTTACTTGTTGTCTCTGGGCTTGGATCTTTTTTATCCCAGAATGCTTTCTTTTTTGCTGGCATTAGAAGGCCACCACCATTACTGAGACAGAAGGTGTGCCGGATGCTGCAATTGCATAAAGATCAGTGCCAGCTACAACTGGGTCAATAATTGTAGTTTCTCCAGCATTAAGGCGAAGTCCAGTAGCTGTTGTTACTCCTGTAAGTCCAACAAATACGTTGATAGAACCATCTAAGTTTTTTACATAAATCTTGTAGTGTGAAGACGGTGTTCCGCCTACAGTATTAATTTTTGTAGCAGTGCTTGCGTTAAGCGCTACTTGAGTTGTTGCTAATGCCATTGTTTCTCCTTAGTTAGCGTACGCCTGGAATTGAGGATCGTTGACCATCTCTTCTGGCATGATCTGCTGACATTCAACTACCAACAGAGTAAATCTTTCAGAAATGATTCCTCGTTCCTGAACACCGTATGGACGGTAAACCTGATTCTTCCAGATAATTCTACCCTTATTTTGGTAATCAGGGTTAGTGATAACTCCGGGAGCAATCTTTTCAACGTCTTCAATATTAAGTGTAAGGTGAAGCATATCAGCGTTGTAGTAACCGCCCTGAGAGTTTCTTACCTGTCCCTGTTGAATAACAGCACGGACAACCGGCAGTGAAAAGGGACCTTTCCAACGCTTACCGCCAACAGAGCCATTAATGTCCTGACCTACATCGTAGATAGGATCAATTACAGAAGTTACTGGATCGTAGACATACCAAAGAGCTTTGGTTCCTACAGGATTTTTAAGATCAGTATCGACTCCTACAAGAAGGTCATCTGTCTCAAAGTCTGCGTCAAACCGGCCACCGGGAGAGTAGGACCGCATTTAAATTTACTCTGCTACTGTGGAGAACTGAGGATAATCAGCGTGTAGCTTAGCAATTCCATCGCGCAGACGTTCTTTCATGCGCTCATCGGTTGCGTTCTCAAGCTCAGCTGTAAGCGTTGCTATAGCTGCATCAAATAGAGTCTGATCCATTGGTCCCATCCTTTTCTTTATAGAACTCAAGGTTACGCTGTAAACGCTCATCTGTCGGGGTTACCTCTAGGGCTTTTTCACCGTAGGTAAGGGCAAGCTCAGTTTTTCCAAGCCAAAAAGCTGCAATAGCGGCGTAGTCATATGCCCGGAAGTCCCACGCCCAAGGTTCGCAGAAATAATCTAAAGGCTTTTCAGTAATAGCTACCGCAAGCTCTGCGTACTTAAGGCACTCCTCCCAACGTTTATTGTTGTAGTAGTACTCTGCGGTTTGAACATAACTCTCACGGCGACTTGGGTCTTGGCTAATAGCACGTAAGTTCCATTCTTCGGCATTGTCCGGCTCAACCAAGGCAAGGTATCGATACGCCGCAGCTCTTTGAGGTAACCATTGTGCTTTTTCTAAAGATAGATAGCGCTTAAACTCTTTTGCTGCCGCTGGATGACTATTTCTAAAGTAGAGCTCACGCCCATAGTAGAAAGCACATCGATCATCTAGTGGGTTTTCACGAGCTGCTATCTCTAATAACGGCAAGTATTGACCGCGTGACTTTGTATTATCTGGGTGATGCTCAGCTTGGAGCTCAATCCAACCTTCGGTAGGTGTTATACCGTAAGGTTCAGGAACCTCATGAATTGGGTATACCCAACGATAACCTTGTCTAGCGTGAATTCTGATACCGCTAAATTGAAGACCTGGAGACCCGTCTGGGTTCCAACTTGTAGTAAACAGATAGCGAGGGCGGGTCCACTTATTCTTGTAAGCTACTTCTAAGTGTTTACGCCAACCGGGTACTAAAGTTTCGTCGAGATCCAAAGCAATGCAGTAATCAATATCCCCAGGGATAACAGCGAGACTAGCATTACGAGCATCATCAAACCTCCAAGGTTTAATTGAAATTTCAACTACATTAATACCAAGAGACTTAGCAAGCTCGATAGTGCGGTCGCTAGAACCAGTGTCAGCAATAAGTAAATAATCAGCTTCTTTGGCACACTCATACCACCTCTCTACAAATTTCTCTTCGTTGAGAGCTATCGAATAAACAGCTACTTTCATACAAAGTGCTTAACCAATGCTGCTGTAGCTAGAATTGACCAGATGATATTAAACCAAATAATTGTAGGTAACGTCTTAACTGTTGAGGACCAAATAAGAGCAAGGCTTGTTACAAGAGCAAAAATGTAAAGCCACCAAAACTGTGTTTCAAAAAGAAGACCGGGGATAATGATTGCTGCTTTTGTCATAAAAGCAAAAAACTCTACAGTGTTTGGGCGGTTCCAGTATTGCCGTTTACCCATGCTTTTAAGGGCAGTAATCCACTGAGTTCTAAATTTCACTTTGCAAGCTCCTTAAGAAATATAGCGTGATCTGAACAAGAGGAGGATACCAAATCTTGTCGTGATTTAAATTCTTCATACAAAGAGTCAGATAGTCCAATAGCTGGGTTTACAGCAACAACGCGTTTAGCAACGGATGTGTCAAAGGCGCCAATACCGCTGCCAACTACTAGCCAACTTTCCATAGCCCAATGCTTACCGACGTGGTCATCTGCTTGGGGTAGGCGTTTAGACCAAACATTAGTTAGATACTTAACAAAGTCTGGAGCTTTGTCCTTGTCTTTAAACTTATCCCAAAATGGGGTGTCAGACCGATCGGAGGTATAGTGAAAGTAAATAAACTCAACAATGCTGTCGTTCATGGCTCGGAAACGTTCATTATATTTATCCGCAAGCTCTTGATCTCTAGAGGTTAAGATATCTATGTTTGCTAAAGCTGTTTGCAAAGACTCTAGTCCAACCCAGATTGAGGTAGCTTCAAGTGGTTCAATAAAACCAGATGAAAGACCTACGGCAACACAATTCTTTACATAAGGGGTTTTGTAATACCCAGCTTTAAACTTAAATCCGCCTTTGTTTTTACGAGGATACTCAGGCTCAAAACCAAGATACTCTTCAATCTCTTTAACAGCTTCTTCTTCCGAGATTAGCGTTGAGTCATATACGTACCCACAACCAAAACGATCTCTAGTTGGTATTCTCCACATCCAGCCATATTTCATAGCTATAGCTTCTGTGTATGCTGGTATCTTCTTATCGTTAATTGGTACAAAAAATGGTACGGCTGAATCTACAGGGAGAAGGTCAGAGTGGCTTTTCCAATCAGCTTTATAGTGTCCACCGATAACTAGGCGAGCAAACCCTGAACAATCAAAAACAAAATCTGCTTTTACAGTAGTGTTTTTTAATTTAATTGTTCGAATATCTCCGTATGAGTCTTCGGTAAACCCAGTAACCACCCCTTCAATTCTTTTAACTCCCCGCTCTTCCGCTATGCCTCTTAAGCATTTTGCAAGTTTTGAAGCGTTAAAGTGCAACGAAAAGTTGGCTAAATTATCAAATTTTAAAATAGGATCTCTAGAACCATCATAGTCTTGGTTATAAATAAACGGGACTTTATTAGACTCAGAGACTTTTGCTACAAAATCAAGATTGTTTAAGTTCTCATCTTTAGACCAAGCAAGTGCAACTGCGGCGTCTGTAGATAAGTATTTTTTATCAACGTTACATCCATCAAACCCTAGTTGACGATAAGCTAAAAATGAATGGTAGTAATAATCTCCATCGTTTCTCCAGTTTGTAAATTTAATACCATTTTTAATGGTAGCTGCTGCTTCTTTTACAAGGCGAGATGCAGGGATTCCTACAAAGTCTAAATAGTTTACAAGCTGTGGGGTAGAGCCTTCTCCGGCGCCAAGGATACCAATCTCTTCAGACTCAATTAAAGTAATAGTAGAAGTTGGTAGAACACGCTGGACGTACAAAGCTGTCATCCAACCAGCTGTACCGCCGCCTACAATAACAATGTTTTTAAGAGATCTTTGGTCCGACATTATGGTCCTTATGTTAGTTAGCCTATTACGTTAATAGTGCCTGTCTGCCCAGCGTTTTGCTGAGACTGGTAATAGAGGGTGCTTGGAGCTCCCGCGTCGACTGTCCAAAGGATACCACCCGTAGCTGTGCCGTTATTGGTTACACCAAGGCCATATTGATTAGATAGACCGGTTGTTTGAGCGGTCTTAATAAAGAAGTTGCTTCCAGAGGTATTGATAGTAAAGAAGTAAGAGTAACCGCGAACAACAGTAAGGGTTGCGTTACTTGTACCGTTAACCACATACGCTACGGTTCCGCTGTTTACTACGTTAAAAGTATCAACAATAGTTAATCCGTTTTGTCCTGTAGCTCCGGTAGGGCCAGTAGGCCCGCCAGAAGGTCCTGTAGGTCCTGTAGCCCCTGTAGCTCCTGTTGCACCGTTTGTTCCAGCTGCACCCGTAGGGCCTGTAGGACCTACGCTTACAGAAGTATTCCAAGCTGATCCTGACCAAAACGATGTCGTATTTGTTACAGAGTTGATCCAAATGTCTCCTATTTGAGGGTCACTTGGAGCAGTAGCTTTTACGCTAACAAGCTGTCGGCCTTGGGTTTCATAAAGACCGGTTACTGAAAATGAAGCAAAACCTGTGCTAGCAAGAACACTAATAGTGTCTCCAGCACTTAAAGCAACTTTAAAAGTCTCAAAAGATTGCCCTCCGGCTACGGATAAATTTTTTACAATATAACCGGCTGTGCTTAAAGACTCTCCTTGAGGGACAATTGCAATGTCAACTAGTACAGGGTTTGATCCTTTATTAGCTGCAACAACAGCAACAATATAAGCTTTATCAGCAGTATATAGAGTGCTTTGTAGGTTAGCTGATGGGTTTGCAATAGCAAGGCGTGATACTGGCATTAGTTAGCACTCACCGTCTTCCACCCAACTGAAGTTAAAACTTCTAACGCTTGAAAATCAGTATTGTATCTTAAATACCCAACTTGTGCGGTTACAGGTCTACTTGCGGTTGTGTTTGATTCTAGGTAGATGGTGTTTGCATCCCCATTGATTGTTTTATTAGTAAATGTTAGTGGGTAGTCTCCCGCACCGTAATCATCGGCCTGAATGATCCCGTTTACCGAAAAAGAGGTGTCAGAAGTAGTTGATCGGATAAATACACTGTCTGAGGCATTGACTGCAAACTTCATTGTTTCAAACGATTGACCCGCTTGAATTTCTAAATTTGCAACTATGTATCCATATTGAGATTCTTGGCTTGTTCCAGCTGGGACAACATATATATCTACTTTGGGTAGAACAGAGGTGCTAGCAGACTTATTAGCAACAATGACAGAAGCTAAAGTAGCGTAACTTGCTACATACAAAGCCGTAGCAACATTTGCGGCTGGGTTCGCAACTCCAAGACGGGTTATGGCCATGGGCGCCTCCTATGCCTGAGCTTCAGTCCAAGTTAACTTTGCTGATGTAAGTGTAGTGTTACCGGTCAAACGAGCTACCGCAATAGTCAAGATATCTGGACCATCAGGGAATACGCTGTCTCCACCAAGGATAGAGTTACCAATATCGTAAAGATCGGTTAGAGCCACTGTAGAAGCAAGCTCAGCGTTGTTAGCTCCACCCGCTGCACGGAAGTTATAAATCTGAGTTCCTCCAGATACAGTGTCATTAAGCGTATGCTGAATGTACTGAGTAAGTGATGGTACAGGTGCGCTTGCAAAATTAAGGTTATTAAGACGAGGGTTAATAAGCACCTTAACGTCCACAAGGTTAGTTGTAGATACCGCAAGTTCTTTAATAGCCAACTGCATACGGTTGATAATATCTCGGTCTCCCAGTCGTCCGGTCAAACCAGAAGATACAGAAGGAGATAGTCGTAGGGATAGAAGTGGCTGGTAGTTTGTACCAGATGTGTTATTTGAAGATCCTAGAGGGTATAGGTAGTAGGTATATTCAGAGTTACCCTGGCTAGTAAAGTCAATACGGTTAGTTCCACCAGCGCCTGTACCCGATCCAGCATCTGCCAAAGTTGGGTGCAGCTGAATGTTATTAGCATCAATAACTCGTACATAAAATGTGCTGTTATTTTGCATGCGGGTAAATGCGTAAGCAGCTTGTGAAGTAATAGCTTGGTTAAGGCTATTAGAACCAACTTGGCCGTTAGCTTGCAAAGAAACGTAAGTTACGGCATCTCCTGTGTTAAAACCATGACTTGAGATGTTGACTTGATCATTAGCAAGAGTAACCGCTCTAGATCCAAAGGATTTAGCGGTAGTACCAGCAACTTGAAGTGTCTGGCTATTTTGAGTAAATAAGTAAGCTTTATCATCATCAAACTTACCATCCATAATAACCGAAGTACCCCAGTGGAATAGGAATGGGATGTAGGTTGGTGTATCAAAAGTTGCTACTTCGTAGCGGGTAGGCAAGTTACCTGAGCGGAAGTACGACTCAAGTTTAAAGTTGTTGTGGATATACTCATGGCAATATTGAACCTCACCTTGACGAGTCTTAAATCCATAACGGATCTTTCCAGCTCCGTACCAAGAATAGTCAATATAAGCCATCTGAATCTTTGTAAGATCAATGTTGTAGCCGGTTGGGCCAGTTCCATCAAGCTTGTCAATTGAGAACTCTTCTTGAGGAGTACGTGTATCAACAGTCTTAGTGATGATAATACCGCTCTTTGCAGGTGTAAAGGAGTGAGGGAAGCCAGATCCAGGAGTTGAAATAGTTACATCAGATACTGCGTCTGGGGTTGCCTTAAGAGCAAAACTGTTGTTGTCTACAACATCTACGTAGTAAGTACGTCCATTAATAAGACCACCAATTGGAGTTCCATCAATAGAGTTATAAACAACCGGTAGTAACTGTGTCAAACCATGACTTTGGATAACAAAAGTACTAGTTGCTGTTCTTACAACACCTGTAGTTCCGTCTCCTGGGATAAATTCAACTTCTGATCCAGAAGACCCTTTGTACTCAGGCTTAACTGTAATACGAGTGTCGCTGAGAATACTTGAAACCTTGTAAGACTGACCGCGCATAACAATCATGTCACCTGGATCAAGTTGTTTTGTAAAAGCTGTACCTGTACCAAATACAAACTCAGAACCTTGAAGAGCTGAGGCTGTACCAGCTAGCTGCTGTGTTGAAGAACGACGTACGCAATATAACTTTTGTCCGTCAAACTCAAAGAACATACCATTCTGGAAGTCAAACATACCGGCACGAATTGCTCCGTTTTGCCATTGCAAAACGTTAAACTGTGGGAATCCGTAAGCTGTAGACTCGACTCCAGTAGGGATGTTGGTTGAAGCGATACATGTAAATGTAAACGGATCTTGAACAGTCACTTGGAAGTTACCGTTAAACACTGTGCTAGGTGCTCCGGTTGAGGTTTCTGCCTCAGAAATCTTTACAGTTAGACCGCTAATTAAGCTGTGAGGTCTGCGTGTTGTACATTGGAACGTGGTTGAAGAAACTCTAACCAAGTTCTCAATATCAATAGTTGGTTTAAAGTTAATACCAAATGATGTTTGTAGACCTTTACCTGACTGGTAACGGAAGTACTTACGTGTTTGACGAATGATCTGACCAAACGATGTATTAGTACCAACGGACATTTCAACACCACCGTCAAATGGACGGTGTAGGCTGTAGCCCTGTGGGCGAACGTAGATAAAGGTTGCGTATGAGTAAGAGCGACCTGAGAAGGAAGTAGCGTATGGACGATCAACAGTAATCTGTGAGTCAGAACCAATAGCTGTAATCTTACGAATAATTGGTGCATTAGGTGTGTTCTTATGGAAGCTAACAGTTCCAGAACCAACAGTTGTAAATGTTACTGGGTTTGTGTTGGAAGAGGCATCAGCGGCTGAGTTAAACAGTTTAATAGTATTGTTATCAATTTTACGAATAAAGTAGTAGTAACCAGCAACCAAACCAGTAGGGGCTGTTCCAGTTGTTTCAAATATAACGTTATCACCAGTAACAAATGGATGAGCGGTGATTGTAAATGTATTTGTTGGATTTACGGCAATAGCCGCTGTTCCAATTCCAGTGCTAGATACAACGGTATCTGCTGGGAACAATCTAAACAAGTCACCGTTCTTTAAGATCTTGGAGAATGCTGTTCCAGTACCGTTTACAAGAGTAGAGCCAGAGTTAACACTTACTGTTCCAGATCCTGTTACATATCCGTTAATTTGAGATGTAGTCAGAGAGTGACCGATACCGGCACCCCAAGAAGTTAAGGTTATAGGTACACCAGAGCTTGCATTTTCCGCAGAAGAGGCAAGACGAATATAGTCTTTGGTTAAGTTAATAGCGTAGTAATCAGTTCCGCTGGTTAGACCTCCGATAGCAGAGTCTCCACCATGAGAGTAGGTTACTTTTGTTCCGGTAATAAAACCATGCGATAGAACTTGTATGGTGTTTTGTTGTAAGTTAACTACGCGACGTGGGTTAAACGATTTAACAATTGTTGGCACAAAACCATTAGCTGTTACAGTAAAGGTAGTTGTGCTAGGCACAGAAGCCACTGTGTAAGTGCCGTCCGGTGACTTGCTGAGAGATAGAATTTTATGTGTTCCTACAGGTGATGGAGAAGCAATTAGATCTACTCGAGTTCCAGCACTAGCATTTACAAGAGTAGATGCCAAAGCAATATTGTTACCATCAATTAGAATTACATAGTAAGGGTTACCTGAAACTAAACCGTTAATTACGGTTTGACCGACAGAGTCGTATTGAACAAGCTCACCTTGGCTAAATCCGTGGTCTGGAATAGCAATTTGGTTAGTAACAAAATCCACAGCATTTGTTGTAAGAGTGTGGTTACCGCTACCAAGTGTAGTAAGGTTAATAATTGGGCCGCCAACAGTACTTGTTAGCTTAATAATGTTGTCATCAACTTTAAATACAAAGTAGGTTGCACCGTTAGTCAAGCCACCAATACTAGCTCCGCCACCATTACCGTATACAAGTTTAGTTCCTGTTACATAGCCATGACCTGGGATGTATAGGCTGTCTTCTACAAGGTTTACTACAACATAAAGGAATGAATGAGCTGTTCCTAATCCGGCATCGGTAAAGTCAATAGCTGGGCCATTAAGGGCCTGGCTAAGTCTAATGTTATTAGCATCAACCACGGTCTTTACGTAGTAAGTTGCATTGTCTTGCAAAGGTGCAATTGCTACGTTTACAGCAGCTGTTCCCGCGCCAGATATAGTTACACTTCCACTTGTTGGGGTTGAATATGTAAATGATGTGGTATTTGGTACTGATGTAATTGTATAGGTACCATTTAGATCAGCTGAAACTCCAGCAATTCTAACTGTTTGACCGTTTGTAAATCCGTGAATTGTTGTGGTTACGGTTACAGTAGACCCAGAACGAGAAGCTGAAGTAATAGGGACGTTGTGGTTTACGTTTGCTGTTCCACCAAGAATAGAAGTTAAGTTTCCAGTGGTTGTTGTTGTATACGTAAAAGTTGTGTTTCCGGTGTTTGTAATTGTGTATGTACCGTTTAAATCTGAATTTGCAGAACCTTCAATAATTATATTACGGCCAGTAACAAAATTGTGGTTTGTTGTTGTAGTAACAGTAGCAACATTTCCAGTACGGCTAATTGAAGCAATTGATTTAAGTGTGCTTCCTGATACTTGATAGTTTACAGGCTGATTTACCAAGAAACCATGGCTAGGAATTGTAATGATATCGGTTGCTGGGTTTACAATTACTTTTCCAAAAGACTCAGCAATTGCTGAAGATGGTCGAGTAAAATCAACATCAGTAAATGTAGGTGAAGGGGTTGTACTAAGCTTATAAGTGTAATTGTTAACTTTATTTACATAGTAAGTAGTATTAACAGCAAGAGGTGAAGCAGCAGCCCCAGTAAATCGATAAGTAAGAGCATCTCCAGAAATTAAACCATGTGCAGAAGTGGTGTTAATTGTATTGTTTTCAAGATCTAATGTAATTGGAACAACAGCGTGGTATTGAGTGCCTTGAGGTGTAATTGCTAATGTATTTGTATTAGCATTTGCATCAGCAGCTGTTGGGTGGAATGTAAATCCAAGACCTGTGCTTTGTACAAGAGTAGCTACAACTGAACCAGCTGTGTTTGCTGGGTTAAATGTACCCAAATTAACAATATTGGTTCCGTTAAATGTAGATGATCCGTCATAAAGACCGGTAGATGTTGCAACAGATGTTGCAGAAGAGATAATAAAGGAACCACCATGATAAGCACCGGTCTGGTTAGCGCTGTTACCTCCAGCACCTCCAGAGTATCCACCACCACCGCCTGCACCGCCGCGGACAGAACCATCTCCACCGCCGCCTCCGCCGAAGCCTCCAGTACCTCCGCCTGAACCGCCAGATGTACCGTTACCTCCAACAAGACCGTTAGCAAAACTTCCACCGCCACCGCCGTAGCCTGAACCACCAGCAGTTAGGAATCCACCACCAGCACCACCAGCTGAGTCAGCTGCTGCTATACCACCAGAGCCGTTAGTACCACCAGCGTATTGTCCGCTTGCACCAGCTGTAGTAATAGCTGTAGCTGGAGCGGTTTGACCATTAACCGCAGATGCACCAGCACCCGCTACAAGTAAAGGAACGTTTCCTGTTTTACGAACAACAAAAGTACCACCAGACGATCCTGGGTAAACACCATCTACTCCGGCATTTGAACCAAGTTGACCAACAACAATTGTAATAATCTCGCCTTTTGTAAGAGATACGCGGCCTTTAACAATGGCTCCACCTGCACCAGCACCGCTGTTAGATGGAGAACGTCCGCCAGCACCTCTTACTTCAAATTCATAAATACCATTAGCTGGTACAACCCAGTCTTGGTAACCTTGGAAAGCTCCTTGAGAAACGTTTGCAGCAGCCCATGTATAACCAGCTGTTGAGTATGCTGATTGAACAGCTGCACTGGTTGGGCCTGCGGCACCTACTGCTCCAGCATTTGTAAATGTAGCGGTAGTAAATGAGTAAGCAGGAGCTGATCCTAAACCACTATTTGAATTTCTAAGATAATAAGTATTACCTGAAACTAAGCCTGTTAGAGGCGTTCCGTTTGTATAGTACTTAACAGCTTGTTGATCAGAATAAGTTGCTGGTACGTTTAAAATGTTGTTGTAAACAAAAGGTGTGTCAAGAGTAACGTTACCAGCACCAAAAGCTGTAATATCAACCGCAGCTCCACCAGCGCTAGTAGCAAACTGCAATTGAGAAGTCTGAGGGAACTTTGCATAATACAAAGTATTTGTAGTAAGACCGGTTAAAGAACCTGTTCCATTACGGAAAATATAAGGTTGACCATTTATTAAGTTAGCAGGTACGCCTATTCCATAACGATAATAAATAAAGTTTTCGTCAAGGTTTACGTTAGTTTTAGCTAGTGAATGGGTACCGGTTCCGCCTGCTGCGGTAAAATCAATTGGCATTAGATAGCCACCCCTTCTAGCTCTAGAAATTTAGTTTTGTGCTTAGTATATCGAACAGGTACTGGGATACCATTAGCAACGCAATACTCATCTACTAATTTTTTAGCTGATAGGCCAAAAAACTCTTTAATTGAAACTTGACGTTCTGTAACAATATAAAGTTCAGCATAAGGAGCCCAAGCAGCATAAATACCAGACAACCCAGACTCTTCATACAAGCATTCCCAAATAATCACATCATCGACAGTAATTTGAGAGCTACCATTCCAGTCCCAAGTTTCTGGCAGGTATACACCATTAACGTCTGCCACATCTTTTGGAAACAGCTCATCAAGGTCGTTAAACACATTGTATTTAGTTTTAAATCTAGGCATTTAGATACCTCAGTACAACAACTCCCGCTGATCCGTTACCATTTCTTAATGCAGGATTTGAGTTAGAACCGTTGTGAGCTCCACCGCCACCACCAGAACCTGTATTAGCTCCAGCGTTACCGCCAATAGCTCCGTTAGATTGACCAGAAGGACCTGTTGGACCAGTTCCACCAGCACCAACGTTTATACCACCAGTGCCTCCGGCACCGTGAGCATCTCCACCAGCACCGCCACCGCCACCGCCAAGTCCGCCGTTACCAGCTTGTCCAACGCCTCCATTAGATGCGCCAGACCAAATACCACCACCACCGCCGCCGGCCCAGTAATAAGAAGTTCCAGTAATAGAATTTTGTACACCAGGTCCGCCGCTTGGGCGTTCGTTACGACCATTGCGACCTACACCACCGGCTCCACCGCCGCCTCCTGAATACCATTCAGAACCGTTGTAACCTGTACCTTGAGAAGTACCTCCGTCATAACCTTGACGAGGAGGTCCCGCAACACCTGTACCAGGCACTGCACCAGATGCGTTTGTGTTTCCGGCAATACCTCCACCGGAGCCGCCATTTTGAGCAGGGACAGGTATCCATCCGGCCGGATCCCAGCGGTGGTGTGACCCACCCATTCCGCCACCAGTTGCAACAATATTAATTGAACCACCGACTACAGAGGAGTTACCACCGCTGCTAGAGTCAATAGTTGCAAGAGACTGACCTCCGTAATAACCCAACGCACCGCGACCAGCAGCACCGATAGTAACTGTGTAGTTGCCTGAGTTAAATGTTGTAGATCCAGCTAAGTAACCGCCAGCTCCACCGCCACCGCCCATGTCGGTTCCGCCGCCTCCGCCACCGCCGATAACCATATACTCGACTGTTCCAGTTCCAGTAACACCAAATGTGTAAGTACCAGCTCCTGTAAATGTATGAATCTTATACCCAGCAGCTGTAGTAATTGTTCCACCAGTAGCAACAAGACCTGGTTGAAGATCTAATTGAATATTGTAAGTATCATAAACCGCAGAAACATAAATAAAATCTGATGTTCTATTAGTCATAGTTACTGGAGCGCCAGATGGGTAATTGTATTTAACCATGTCACCAACCACAAGGTTATGGAAAGGAACATGGAGAATGTCTTTATCAAGTGACACGCCAATTTTACGAAACTTTTGAGTGCCTGTTCCACCAGATACTGTGATGTCAGCTCCGCCCGGCAAAGAGGCTACTTTAATTTGATAGAATCCTGGTACAGAAGCTCCAGCAGGCTCATTGTAATAAGTGACAAAGTAAGTTGTGTTGTTTGCAAGTCCTGTTGCCGCTGTACCGGTTGTTGTGTATAAAACCATTGAATTTACATAATGTCCAGGGCTTACGGTAGTACCAGCATCATTATTTAACTGAATAATAGTTCCGCTATATGTGTTTACTGTAGACAAAGATCCAGCTGTATTAGTTCCGTCAAATTCTGTTGCGTTAGCAATAGTAGGAGAAACAGTAACTTGATTTACTAAATCTAAGTTATTTCCAGCAAATAAAGAAGCGTTAGAAGCTAGTTGGAATGTTCCATTTGGGTATGTTGGAAGATCAATTGCGTCTCCTCCAGGAATTGCAGAAACAGAGAAAGTTGAAGTAGAGGACCCTAAAGAGTTAAATCCATTATTTGCAAGGTAAACAATTCCGCGTGGGTAAGTGTTAAAGTAGCCACTTGCCGCAGTTACATTGTAATAAAGTGGTGTTCCTACAACTTTTCCAACAAAGTTTTCAGATGTATGAAGAACAGTAATTGTTTTGTTGGCTGTGCTGTGAACCTGTGTTGTGCTTGTAGTTCCTGTAATAAGAGCTTTGTTATTTAAATCAATTGAGTAACTGATAAGAGTATTTGAACCATCAAATGTCTGAGCGGTTGCGCTGTTTGAAGAGTCAAAAGTTTTAGCGCCTGTGTTAGAAGCATCAAATTGCTGAGACACAGTTGAGTTAAGGTTTAGGAAGTAGAAGGGTGTTCCTACCTGAAAACCGTGAGGTGAGTCGGTTTGTACTGTAAGAACAGAAGGCGCTCCTGCGTTTGTAACAATTCCTTGTGAGTCAGAAATCTTGATCTGTGAACCTTGGAAGAATTCACCAGTAATAATAGATGTGTAAAGGTCAAAGATAGAAGCAGTTGTGTCTTGGTTTTGCTTTGCAAGATAAGTAAATGTCTTTGGGTCTGGAATAGAGTTAATAATGTAAGAGCCATCAGCTGTAATTGATTTAGTTCCACTGACGTTAATTGGGATACCTACAGCAAGGCCGTGGTTATCCTGGGTAGTTACTTTAATTTCACGAGATGTTGCAGTCGTAACCATGGCCAAAATGCCATTAATTGTGGTGTCACCGCTCTTTGAAAAGAAAGAAGGGGTGTTGTTAATAAGCTCAACTGTTTCCCACTTGGTAGGCTGAAGTCCGTACTCAAAGTCGGTATCGATTAGCGTTTCTGGTTCGGAAACGCGGAGCTTGGTTACCGGATCAATAAATTCCGCTGGAAATAGTATCTCTCCGCCTGAGCCGCCGGAGGAGCTACCACCAAGAAAACCAGCCATTTATTCTTCCTTTCTTAGATCCGCGCTCTAGTACTAAGATACCTATAAACACGGAGTATTAACTGCTATAACTAAAGAAAATTAAGCGCCGAGCCACCAAGAATTAGATAAAGCAGCAAAACCCGCAGGCCCAGTAGGTCCTGTTGGTCCCGCATTTCCTGAAGCTACTTCTACAAATGCTCCGCCAAAGTAAACGTAAGTTTTTGCAGTGTTTGTGTTGAACCACGCATCGCCTGCTACACCACCAGTAGGTTCAGTTGCAGATGCTGTAAATTTTCCAACAGGTCCGGTAGGGCCTGTAGGGCCTGTAGGGCCTGGTACTGTTGAAGGCTCAGTTGATACAGGTCCTGTTGCTCCTGTTGCTCCTGTAGGTCCAGTAGGTCCAGGTACAGTGCTGTTAGCTCCAGTTGCACCGGTAGGCCCTGTAGGACCCGTTGCTCCTGTTGGTCCAACAAACTGACCGGCATCTACCCAAGCAGAGCCGTTCCAAATATAAATGTGATTATCCGCGGTAACAATATAAGCGTCGCCAGAAGTATTATTACTTGCTGGCAAGTTTCCAGTAGCTGCTACAACACCAAGGACGTTAATAGAAGTACCGGCAGCACCTGTACTTCCAGTTGGTCCTGTAGGACCAGTTGCTCCAACGCTTCCTGTAGGACCGATGTCACCCTGCGGGCCGGTGGCTCCTGTAGATCCAGTAGGTCCTTGTTTTAAAGTAAATTCAAATATTGCAGCAGATGATGTTCCAACATTTGTAACAGATGGTGTACCTGCTGGACCTGTAGTTAGAGTGTTACCTACAGCAACGGTTGCTGCTGCACCCGCGGCTCCAGTTGCACCTGTGGCACCTGTGGCTCCTTGTGGACCAGTTGCTCCTTGAATATTTCCAGTTAGTGTCCAAGCGTTATTAATCCAAGAATACAAATTACCATTTGTTAAAATATAAGTATCGCCAGTTACACCAGTTGGCTGAGCAGTTTGCAATGTTGCAAGGTCTGCGTACTCGCCCTTTATGTAACCAACAGCACCAGTTGCACCGGTTGCACCGGTCGCACCAGTTACACTTGCACCAGTTGGTCCGGTCGCACCTGTAGCGCCTGTTGGACCCGCAACCGTTGAATCAGCACCTGTTGCGCCGGTAGGACCGGTTGCACCAGTTGCACCAGTTGCACCTGCTGGACCAGCTACTGTTGAATCAGCGCCTGTTGCTCCTGTTGCTCCAGTTGCACCTGTTGCTCCAGTTGTTCCAGTAGCGCCTGTTGCTCCTGTTGCTCCAGTTAATCCTGTTGATCCTGCGGCTCCTGTGGCACCAGTCGGTCCAACAGCTCCCACATCTCCTTGAGCTCCAGTTGCGCCAGTTGCTCCTGTAGCACCTGTGCTTCCTGTAGCACCTGTTGATCCAGTCGCACCTTGTGGTCCTGTTGCTCCAACAATTTGTCCAGCGCTATACCAAGCTGATCCATTCCAGACATAAATATCTCCATCTGCATCAACAATGTATGCGTCGTTAGTTGTGTTTCCATTTGCAGGAAGATTAACAACAGCGGAAACACTACCCTTAAGAGTGATTGATGTACCTTGTGGTCCGGTTGCACCTGTAGGACCAGTTGGTCCCGGTACCGTGCTTGCAGCACCAGTAGAACCTGTTGCACCAGTTGCGCCCGTAGGTCCTGTGTTTCCAACAGGACCAGTTGCTCCAACAGCACCTGTTGGTCCTGTCGAGCCCGTTGCTCCTGTTGACCCAGTTGCACCGACCGCGCCTGTAGGACCGGTTGCACCGGACGGACCGGTTGCACCGGTTGGACCTGGTACAGCTACTTGATCAATTACCTGAACATTAACAAACGGTTCCGGATTTACAATTACTACTTCATCTGCCATCTTAGTATCCTCCCAATCCCGCTCCGCCTTGTTCATTGGCGTCAACAGTTACCTGTTCAGTGACAAAAACTTGACCTCTTATGTAAGTCTTTTGGAAATCTGGATCTACAGAAGATGTTGCTTGGAGATCCCAAGTTCCACGTTTAGGTAGATTCTTAGTAACACTCTTTGGCAGAGATAAACGGATGCGCCCAGTTGCATTATTAACAACTGTTACAGTCATATCTGCAATAATGATTGGCGCCCTTGCATAGATTCTAATTTGAGCCTTAAAGACAAGGTTTGTTGTATCTGTTGGGAAGTCAAGCTCAATGCTAAATGAATCACCTTGATAAATAAGAAGATCGTAAATAGCCGCTGTTGTAGGAACAGGATCAAACCCTTTAAGGTTGTTTTCAATGTATACCCGCTCCGGATATCTCGCGTCTTCAACTTCCTGAGCCATGTAAATAGGGACCAATCTGTTTGTACGCCGTGAGACGCGGCGTAGTGCGCCAATCTCAAGACGCCAGAGGCCGATGTTAAGCGCAGAAGATAATTGCTTATATTGTTCCATACGCTGTTGAATCATGCCTGTAAGCTGACGATAACGCTCAGATCGTGGAATCATAACTCCGTCTGGAGCTTGAATATCAATATCAAAAGCTGAGTCTGTAGCAAGGCACCAGAGCGCTTCAATAGCAGCCAAGATAGCAATTGGGTACTCTTCAACGCTTTCAAGGTTACCAATTGTAAGACGGCGTCCAAACTTGTCAGCGCGTTGGTATGTATGCTGCTCAACAGCTGTGTCAACAAAACGCTCTAAATCTGAGTCGCTAAAGTAGCGATAAGAAACACCTGTGATTGTCACAGTAGCGTTAGCTGCTGGAGGTGTATAAAAATGAAATATACCCAAGTCTTTTTCAACCGTGTATCCGGCTGGAGCTGGGATTGGAACCGTTCCTTGAGGGCTTCTTACCTCAACAACAAGAGAGGATGGCTCAAGCGGTTTAATTTTTGTATCAAATACTTTGCTGGTTCCGTCACCTGGGGAGGTATATGTGAATTTTTTAGGCATGTCGCCGAGTTCTAGGCGAACTCTATCGACAATCTGGGAGACTCTGGCCACTCACAACCCCTATTCACGGTATTTATCTAATGGTAGCGAGTATCTACGAAAAATCTTTACAAACGAAGAAGCGGGCACATATGCCCGCCGCCCCGCCTAGTTAAATCTTAGATAACGCCTGCTAGATAACCCTTTTCTCGCAAGTGAGTAGCAACCTGTTGAGTAACTGAGTACTTCTGTCCAGCTTTAAAGCTGTAGTTGTTTCCTGCACCAAGGGTCATGTTTTCAATATCTTCAACAACTCGAATGACCACAGTTGCATCGGATCCACCAACTTCAATTGGTGAGTCAACAATTACTGTTTGACGATCTGGGACTGTTGCATCAATAACTTCTGTCTCAAGCTTGATCTGTGCTGTGGCTGACGCCATAGACATAGTTGCAGCTTTTTCTTGAAGTACTTGAGCGTTTTCCTCGAGCTGGGCTTCACGGGCGCGACCTGTAACATCGGTCGGTTTGACTTTACTTGCCATTTGTATCCTCCGGTTTAATGTCTGAGTGTTTGTGTTGGGCGGGGGCTTTTACACCCCCGCCTAACATTTAAGCTATTTAGTTGTATTAGTTGGTTTCTGCAATAACAACAGACTGATCTGTGATTAGACCAAGACCGAAGATTGAGTACCAAGCAAGTGCATGCTCACGACCGAAGTCAAGAATACCGCCATCGCGGAGTTCTACTGGAAGAGAGATTGCGTGACCGAATGCGTTATCTCCAATGAAGATAGCTGCATAACGATCTGAAGCACCGTTACCGGTCTTTGTTGCTGGGGTTGTGTAACCTCCACCAGGAGTTACAACTGGGTTAGCAACTGTAGTATCAGCTGAGTAACCAGAACCAGCACCACCAGCAACCTTGAGAACCTGTGTGGTCTCAATGAATACTGTGTCGTATAGACGGCCGATCTCACCAAGCATGAAGTTACCTGGAGCTGCGTACTTTGTGACTTCAATGAATTCTGGATTGTCACGAAGCTTGCGGCTTTGGTGTGGGTGAATGAAAGCAACATATGTCTCACCGAGGCGAGGGATGTTCTTGGTTGCAAGTGTCTCAACTGCGTCCTTGACTGTCTTAGGTGTCAAGTTAAATGCACCTGTCATGGAAGCGCGGCTTGTTCCCTTTGTACCATCTGCATACCAGTTGTTAACTGCTGAGAGGTTTGAGCGATCTTCACCGTAGATTGTTGATGTAGCTGCATAAAGTGTGTCGCGTGAAAGCTGATCTAGATAGATAGCCATGTTACGACCTAGAAGACGTGAGGCTGAAGCCATTACGTCATCGAATGAAGCGTTAAGCAAAAGCTCTGATACAGCAAGAGCATATCCATGCTCAGATACTGTGATTGAGAATTGCTGTGCTGTAAGTGCGTTAGTCTGCATGCGAACACCTTCAACTAGTGAAGTTGCAAAGCCGAGGTTGTTGTAACGCATGAAGTTGATCTGAAGACCAGGTGCAACACCTAGTTCAGTCTTCTTTACCGCGAACTGCTCAAAGCGCAAGATTGGCATGGCCTGGAAAAGAATTTCCTTTGACCAAATTGTCTGGATCGCTTGAGTCAGCTGGGTATTTGTACCTGAGTACGCTGTAGGTGCTGCGGCTAAATTGCCGGTACCTGTAATACCTGATGCCATTTAAATTGACTCCTTGTTGGGTTTGAGTTTGAGTTTTGGTTTAGCCTAAAAGCCCTTGAGTCTTTCCTTGAGCTCGTTCGCTCAAGAGTCGACTACGGTATTTTGAGTATTCGTTCATCGGCATTGCTGCAATTTCTTGCGGCGTAAAGTTACGTTGTTCCGAATTGGTTTCCAGTGGCCCATTGGGAGGAGTAGTGATACTCGTTCCCTTCATTTCTTTTCTAGCGTTCTGCATTGCAGATTGCGCTGATTCAAGAATTCTTGCTGAGCGCTCTTTAAGATTTTCCACACTAGCCTGAAGCTCTTCACGGGAATTACCCTGAATGAGATCTACTAGTTCCGGAATAATGTTATCGCGCTCTTGGTTGAGAACTTCTTGTCGGTAAGCCTGAAGGTCTGCAAAAGTCTTTTCCCGCTCCAGTAGAGCGAAGGCTCGTTCGCGTTCGACACGCTCACGCTCCAACTGCTCCTGCAACTCTGAAAGTCGAGCATCCGCATAGGACTTGGAATCAAGCTCTGCTAATGCTTCTTCTCGAATTCGTGCAGCTTCTGCTTCCGCTTCTGCTGCTCTACGAGTTGCTTCTTCTTCTTTTTCCTTCTTGATTGAGAGAAGTTCTTCCTTCAAACTTTCGATCTGAGGGTAGAGCTTTTCTTTTTCTTGAGAACGTACTTTGGCTAAATCTTCATCAGTATAAAACTTCTGATTATTTACCTTTTCTGTAGTAGTAACAGTCGGCGCGTCAACGCCCGACACATTTACGACTGGAGCTGTTCCGGCCTCTGCTTCAAAAGCAACTGCCATTGTTTCTGCATTTTCCATGCTTACATCCTTCTGTATCCTAGGGGTCGTTTTCCGAATGCCCTTACGGGCGTAGCACATGTGACCTAACGTTTATTACTATGTATTTTCTCTATTCAGTACGAAATTGTCTGCCTAAGTAGGTTTATTTTTCGTACTCTTCCGGAGGTCGTCTACGAGGTAGTGCGGTTCCGTAAGCTTCTGTTACAAGGGATGTGCGGAGTGCCGCTTCACCTTGCTGGGCTTGCATATCTGCCCCATCCATAAGTGGTGGTACTCCAGCAGCTTGTAGAGCTCCGCCGCCACCTGCGGTCATAGCTCCACCACCTGCATTTACTCCTGGTCCACCCATTTCTGGGGTAGCCATTCCACCTGTTAATTGCATAATTTCTTGTTCGATCTGTGTTTGAAGTAGCTTTAATGCTCCGTCAGATACAGCATCGTCACGAAGTTCTTGGCGAATTTCTTGTAGCTTTTCAGCTGGGAACTCTTCACCTAATGTGCGTAAAGCTCCCTCTTTAGACTCTAATCCCAATGACAAAAGTGATTGAACTTCGTTCAAAGCAATCAACTTATCTAGTGGGAGAGGCTGTGGGAAGTGAACATAAGATTGGTACGTAATAGGATCTTGTGGATCTAACTTGTCTAACTGACCAGGTTTAATAGGGGTATTTACTTCCGCTTTCCAAACAAAAGTTTCTGGTTCCTTAATTGCAAGGCTTCTTAAAATTAACTCATTTACTCGCTCTAGTCCGTGAGCATATTGAATGATCTTTTGATGGTAGCGGTTCATCAAAGGCTGGAACTGAATAGATAATGCCACGCCAGATGTGTTTGAAATTGGCTGCGCTTGGCCAAGAGCTGTCTCTGGAACACCAATCATTTCGTGCATAGACTTCTTGATTAAAGCCAAGAACTCCATAGCTCCCTTAAGACCTTGAGATCCGCCTTCTAGGTTTTCTACCTTTGCGTCTTTTGGTAGTCCTCCCCAGACTTTATTAGCGCCTTTCTCAAGTTGAGAAGCCTTTGCACCGATGATGATTGTGACCGGCGCTGCGTGATAGTTAACAATGTCAGCAACATCCGTAGCGGTCTCGTTGTAAGTGCGGTTAATATTGATAATATCATTGCAATCAGAAAGACCCCAAGGGCTGCCACTAATACGCACATTTGGAATGTGAACAATAGGAATTGTCCCGAGCGGGTTCGGGCGAGAGTCAATAAGTTCGTCGTTGATGTACTCTTCAATAACATCGTCAGTTAAGATTTCTGTGTAAGTAAATACTTGACGCGTTCCTTCAAGCGAAGTGCCCCAGAAACGATACTTGAGCTTAAAACGAATAAGGCGCTCGCGGTCATGAGGATGAAACTCTGGAAAAGCGAAAGATGAGTTAAGAGGAAGAATACGCACACGGCCAGGGTGGATAAGGCCAGAGGGATCAGTCCACGCTTCTTCATAAGCAACTTTAATAAAGCAATCACCTGATACACCGCCTTGTTGTCCGATTTCCCACAATACTGTGGCTTTGTTGTTATCTACTTCCCACACACGCTCTAGTAGGTCTGGGACAATAGCTTCTGTTTCTTTTGGGGATCTAAAATTAACGCCTTTACCAAAAGTAAAGTTAAGTACAAAGTCGGTAAAAGCACGATAGTAATTCATTACCATCTGAGTTTCGCCTGTTTGACGGCGATATGAATAGTGATGGCCTAGATACATTGCCCAGTTAAGGGAGTAACGATTTAGACGTGGGCCATGGACTTCAAACTCTTCATCTGCAAGCTCTACTAAACCAAGCGGGGAGATGGAGATTGTTAAATCAGAAGAGGCTGCCCTATAACTGGGAGGGGAGAAATCAATACCGCTACCGCTCACCAAAACACCCTTCTACTTCTAATACGTATAGACTAACACAAATGTCGACAAACCGCTAAAAGTGGCGTCGGAAAGATTCACCGGCAATGGTTCCCTTGCCAACTGGCTTGGTAACCTTTTTCTTCATTGCCTTTTCTTTTTTCTCTTTTTCTTCTTCTACGTAGTCTCTGAATCGAGGATCAATGTCTTTCTTTGAGTCTACAAACTTTCCACCCATCTGAACATACTTTGCGTGTATCCAGTGAGCAGATGCAGGAGATTGTTTTGAAAAACGAGTTTTTGCTTGGGTTCTAACCATGTTGTAAAGCTTAGGGTTGGCAGGTAACTGCTTTGGACCCTCTTTTACTTCTTGACCTCTAATCAGCATTTTTAATCCTTATAAAGAAGTTCTCGCCCCCGCCACGTATTCGCCGTAGAAACGGGGGACGAGAAACTTTATTTAATTAGTCCTGGACTACAGCAGGGTTCATAGCACTCTGACGAGCGCCGTTGCGAATAACTTCTTCGAAACGATTGTCGCCGTGATCAGCAAAACCTCCAGCAGCAAAGTCTGTCAAGTTCTGTGGTGCTTCTACCCATGCAGCTGAACCAACGTGTGCGCGTTCACGCATTGTTTCTTCAGCTGTCTTCTGCCAAACAGGTGCATTGCGATTAGCGCGACCTGGTGCAGGCATGTATCCCTGCATTGCTCCGTTTGTAAACTGAGCTGGTACGTCTGTGTCTGTTGCAATGCCTTCTTCGAAACGAAGTGGTCCGCGTTGTCCTGGGACAGCGCCTGCCATCTTGCGGTCGTATACAGCTCCTACTTTTTCAGGGAACTTTGGATCTGGTGCAATTGTCATTAATGACTCCTAAATGTCGGTTGAGGACCTCGGTAAAAGTGTCCTACTTTTAAGAGATATAAACAGGCTAAAGTGTAAATTATCTAAAAAATGGGGATGAGGAGACTTCTACCTGCGGCATTGTCAGATCCATGGTTAGGGCGCAAGCAATAGCCAAAGAGTCGGCGTAATCGTCATGAGCATGGGCTTCCTCTGGGGCATGAGCTAAGAAGTTAGGGCCTTGGAACTTTGTTTCTAAGTCTGTCATTTGTTGATAGAACCTTTTCCAGGTTCTAAGGCGACGGGTTTTTGCGTGAGCTGGCCACCCAACCATACGTCGATCAATTAAAGCTTTTAGGTGCTTCCAACGCTTTGATTGCTCAGGTTGGCTGCTGCCTATTGAATGAACTTCAGCTCTTGGTAGAAGAAGTTTCATTCTTTGAGCTACCGCGTCTCCAACACCATTAGCGTCAATACCAACAGCTAATACGTCATAGTTATTTAAGAAGTTAACAATCTGGAAGTACTGATCTTCCCAGTCGTCGCCTTGAATCTCTAACCAGTTAAGTACGCGGTGGTCGTAATAACCAAACTCATCTGGGCGATCCCAATCTACCCAGACAACTGTAACTACTGTGGAGTCAAGCTTTCTTGCAGGGTCAATTCCCACAACGACTGGTGTTCTGTGCCAAGCTTTAACAGTTTCTTGCGAGGTGTCACCGAGCTCGTCCATAATAGCTGATGTAACGAACATTCCTCGCTCCAGCAACCATTTGCATGAGTACGACATCTGGAACTCATCAGAGTCCTCCCCAATACGAAGCATCTCTTTTTTAATAAACTTGCCGTAGTTAACATTTACCTTAGCTACGTCTCGCCAATCCCACTCAAAGTGGTTTTGACGTGAAGTTCTGCCAGTTTGCCGTCTTTTGTTTAATTGGATAGAACGGTAAAAATTGTTTTTACTTGTAGTTGGAGTGCCTGTCTTAACCATAGTTCCTGAGTAGTAAGCAAGCATAGGGCTAATAGATTTTGATACAACAAAGTCGTCCGCCTCCTGGCACTCGTCAATAACAATTAAATGAAAAGACTTAGATTCAATTTTAGCTCTAGGGTTAGCTGTCATCATCATAAGACTGCTACCTGAGTTTTTAAGTTTAATTTGCCGTGTTACACCCGGAACTTTTCCAAGAGAATCATCAATCTCTGGATCACCAAGAATTTCAAGAGCTCGCTCTGATGTAAGGCGATTTACTGTACGACCAAATAAAGTTTCTACCTGACCTTCAACAGGAGCAAACATACCGATCCAAATTCCATCTTTAAACTTACCAAGAAGATCCGGGTACATCTTTGCAAGCCTTGGAAGTAAAACCATAAGTGTAGCTACAGTGTTAGCAATAGTTTCTGATTTACCTGACTGACGTGCTGCAAGCGCAGTAATTTCTTCACCGTCATTAATAATTACAGATTCAATGATGCGACGAGCTAACGGCATTTGGTATGGGTGTAACTCATGACCAACAAGAGCTGTCATAAACTGAACAGTTCTGTCAGTTATTTTTTTAACAAACTCCCTAGATAATTCATCAAGTTCTTCAAACTCTTCTTCGGGCGCAAGATCTTCTTCCTCCGCGTCTACCGGGAAGAACTCTTCGTCATCATCTTCTAAAACAATGTTGTTTTCCATATTAACCTTAAGTCTAGTTAAAAACAAAAAGCCTGGGCTATTAAACCCAGGGCCCTTTGCTGCCACCACACGGGGAGAGGAAGAGAGAGGCAAGACCTAGTTTATCATAAAGTCGACAAATCTACTTACGGCTTAGCGTTCCTTTTGTACAGCTCTTCTACAACTGCATGTAAAGCTTCTGCACCAGTCCTAGCTTCTTGTAGGTAAACCATTTCCCGACTTTTTGTGTAACCAGAAAGGCATCGACCAACCTCATAAATAGATTGCTCTAGCCACATTTCTAGCTCAGCAGTAGGGATTCGAGATACCCGTTTTGCTACTTTTTCTGAGAATGGTTTATCCCAGTCTTTGTTACTCTTTGAAAAAAGCTTCTTCATAACTGCCATCCTCCGGCTTCCAAACATTGCGGACCTTCATAGCATCCGATAGGCGGGAGTCTATTGCATTATCTGCTTCAAATGGCAACTCAGATCCAATGATCCACTTACCCATATAAAACCCTGGCTTAGTAAAAGGCAACCTAAATACTAAACAAGTGCCTTTACGGTAGGGGTGATCCGTTTCCTGGGTCCATCCAATCTCAACAATTGGTAAAGGCTTGCGGTGGTAGTACTCAAGTTTTCCGACGTATAGTTGACCGTATGTTTTCATAAGATTTCGTTAAATAGTTCCTTTGCTGTGAAGTGTCTAATGTTAAAGTCCTCTGGAAGAGGCTTACCTAGTTTGCTACTAATTAGGGCTGTTTGGCTAATCTTTTCTTTTGCTCCTGATGAGAACTCATCCATATTTGCTGGGCCCATATCCGGCCACTGATCAAGACCAGAGGTTCTTAGATACTTACCGGTAGATCCGCTGGCTTTTAAGCCTTCCCACAAATGAGTAGGCACGTTTCGGTATTCCCACCAAGTGTTGTCTCTAAACACAACTACAAGCTTTTTATCATTTGGGTGGTAAGCAATCGTCCAAGCTCTAGGGCGCTCAGGATTTGTTGTAGGGGCGTTCTTAACTTCTGATCCAGCGTTCTTTAGCTCTTTAGGTACGCTGACAAGCCACTCAGTGTTTTCAAATACTTCGTTTTGGCTTTCTTTAAGCTCACGCTTTGCTACACGAGTAGATTCATTGTTTTTTACTCGGGCTAGCTCTTCGCTTACCCGGTTCATTCCTTCAATATAAGCTTTGCTTCTTCTAGCCATTATTCCTCACAAACGTGATTTTCAGTCTCTGTTTCTAGGACTCGCACTAAGCATACTGAACAACGTAGATATCTTACAGGTTTAAAATTGTTTTGAGAGGTAGCGCCTAGTGGAAAGTTGCTTCCATCTTCATTATCTTGAGGTTCATAATCAACCACAATATCTGGCTCGTCAAACAGCTCTCTAGGAAAAGGGCCTTTTGGATCCGTTACGGTGTGGGGAACGGGGTGTACTTGAATAGCAGGTTTACTAGTTACTCTCATCGGCAGACGTTTCCTCTACAGGCGCCGCTGCTTTCTTTTTAATAGTCTTTGGCTTTTCCTCAACAACGTCCTTTTTTACATCTTCAGAGCGAAGAACAAACTTACCTTCAGCTGCATCTGTTAGAAGCCAACGTGGTAGGCAGGTAGAGCAGTAGTCAACAGGATTTGCTCCCGGCTCGCTTATTGTATAAACAGCCGCTAGAGAGCAGTTAGCACATTTGATCATGCCTTCAGTATACAACAAAAAAGGAGCTGATATCCCCATCAGCTCCCTTTATGTAAGTTTATTTACTTAGACGCGTTTATTCCTATTGACGTGTCTTTTGGATTAACGGCTTTAGCAAGCGGTCCGATAAGACCTGCAATAAAAGCGTTAAGGAGCGTCTTTGGGTCAGTAATACCGCTCATGTAAAGAGCTGCTACTGCCGCAATTGAGGCTCTAAGGTACGAACCAAACGCAGCTTGAAGCTGAGCTATATTCATTTTTCTCTCTTTCCTTGTAGGTGGGGTACAAGACCCCAGTACTATAAAAGTACTACCACTCAGGAGATTCGTCAACGTGCTGGTCAAACCGGCCTTCTAGACGAGCTAAAGAGACTCGCATTTCCGTTACGTCGGTAGCTATTTTATTAATGGAATCACGCATGCTTGATCCGCCATTTGGCTTAAGTTCAGCTAGATAATGCTTGATTGTCCACTTGATACCAAGGATAGTTACTCCGCCTACTCCAAGAACAACAGAGGTTAATGCGGCCCAATCAGATACGCTCATTTACATATACTCATTCTGTAGAAGATGTCAAGTTCAAAATATGAGAATATGTTGTCCGTCTCAAATCACGAGATTTATATCTTTAAATTAGACCATCTAAGCGTAAATTTGTCTCAATATAAAAAATATATTTGTTTGGACTTGACCTTGAGTGTAACGCTGTGGCAATCTAGAACATGAGAGACGCTAGCAATAGCGTCTTTTATTACTGAGAGGAGCAGAAATGTTCAATATCAGAAAAGATACGATGGAAAAAGTGGCGGTGTTTTCGATGTATGCACTGTTAATAGGTGGACTACCACACGCGCTCGCTAACGCGAACGAGGTGGAAGGATCAACTGTGACAGTACAAGTAAGCACTGTGGACCCACTAGAGAAATACAGAGGAGCAAAAGAGCTGTCAGATACAGAATTAGTTGACCTGCTTAGCGCGGTTGGTTTTGAGGGAAAAGCTCTCAAGGTCGCCTATGCGGTTGCTAAGAAAGAATCTAACGGTCGCCCCTTAGCCCACAACGGAGATGTTTCAACAGGAGACAACTCCTACGGGGTTTTCCAGATTAATATGCTGGGAAGTCTCGGAGAAGACCGACGGGAGAAATTTGACCTCAAAACAAATAAAGATCTCTTTGACCCAGTTACAAATGCGGAAATAGCTTTTCACATGACTAACGGTGGAGAAGACTGGTCTTCCTGGAAAGTCTATCCAGGTCAAACAAATGGAGCTAGATATGAGAGTTTTCTAAAACAATTTCCAAAAAACTGAACGGACCACTACATGCCCTTAAACGCTTTACCCCTTGATGTACCAAAACCGTGCACCGCAGCTTCACCAGATATATTTTTTCCAAAAGACTATATCTCGGAGTGGCACACAACTGTAAAACAAGCAAAAGATATATGTAGCCGTTGCTCCATAATCTCAGAGTGTTTGCAGTATGCGCTAAGCCAAGGTCGATCGCTAGATGGTATTTGGGGAGGCACTACTCCAGGGCAAAGACAAGAAATGCTTCGGGGTAGTTTTGGAAGAAAGATAACAGTCCCTAAAACGTAAGATGTAAATCAAAAAGCCCCCGGTTATTAGCCGGGGGCTTTTTGTTTGTGTTGGGAAGGTTATGCTGCTGCTGCCCAAGGTGTGATTGTAATTGTTGCTGTTGTTGCAACTGAAGATGCACCGGCTGCTGTTGACTGTGTCTTGATTGTTCCAGCTGTACCAGTAAGTGCTGTACCAGGTGTGATAGCGCCTGTGTCTGCAACTGTCCATCCTGAACCTGCGATTACAAGTGTGCTTCCTGAACCACCGGTTACACGCCAAGTACCAACAAGTGCTGCTGGGATACCTGTTCCTGAAGCGATAGTTACCTTAGTACCTACTGCCCATGTGCTTGTGCCGCCAGAAATAGTTACAGTAGCTTCAGTAGTGCTTGTTACGTTAATACGTGTTGGCTGTGTAGCAGTGTTTGTAGCTGCTGAAGCTGTAGTGATATTAGCTGTTTCGTAGCCAGCATCCTTAAGCTCATCAAGAGCAACTGCTGTTGTCTCACCAAGTACTGAAGGTACTACGATGTAGCCAATTCCAGCGCCATCAGCTGCTGTTAGAGCAGTAGTTGACTCTACCTTGCCGTACCACTGTCCGGTAATTTCACCAGCGTTAGCTGCGTTAGTTACTGTGAACTTAAGAGCATCAGCTGTAGCAACTGTTACTCCAGATAGGTTGTAAGCTGAAGCTGTAAGACCTGTAATGTTTACAACATCTCCAACTGCAAGGTTGTTTTGAGCTGTGTATGTAACAGTTGTTCCGTTACCTGAAGCAGCTGTAACCTTGTAGTTACCTGCTCCTGGAGTAAATGCTGGATAGTTGTTCCATTCAGCCTCTGCATTTGCATGGTTATCAAGAGCTGCATCTAGACGAGCTCCAGCTACCTTTGTTGTAGCTGACCATGAAGCATCAGCGCCAACGCCAGGGATCTCTCCTACAACTACCTTAGCAACAGCTGTCTGAGCTGAGTCAGATCCTGAAGCTGCGTTAGTTACTGTGAAGCCTGTACGAGCGCCTTCTGTACCTACAAGTGAAGCAATAAGCACGTTTGAAAGATTAAGAGCTGATGTAGCAAGACCTGTAATTGTTACAGTCTGTCCAACATGGAATGAGTTAGCCGCTGTGTAAGTAACAGTGGTTCCGTTTCCAGATGCAGCTGTTACTACAGCAGTTCTGTAAGCAAGTTCATCTGATCCTGTTGTTCCGCCGAAGTTTCCAGCTGCTTCTTCTGTACGTACATCGTTTGGTTGCATAGGGTAGTTACCCCATACGAAATCTACTTTTACGTTTCCTGCTGAATCTGTTGCATTACCGTTGGTGTTAGTTCCGCCTGGAGTCTCTGCGATAGCAATAGCTGCTGCGCCTGTACCCTCTGGTGAACCCACCGGAAGCGGTGAATTGTAGCTTGACATTGTTTACCTTTTCTCTAGAGTGGTTAAGCACCTGATCGGGGTGCAGTCACTATTGTCTAAGAGTATTTAAGGGTTGTCAGGCTTTATCTTTAAATGTGTTTGTCGTTACGTCAAAGTTGGCCGAGGTAACAAGAGCTGGGTCAACGCCAGTAACATCAACAATGATTGGATCACTAAGAAGGATGGCAGCTAGGCGCTCATCAGTTCCCATTACTTGAACAACCTCGCCGTCAATGACGAAGGCAAGCATTGCTGCGGAAGCTACATATGTCATTTATATCCAACCAATACTTGATCCCACTTGCCAATAGGGCAGACCGCATTAGGAAGCTTTGTTTTAGCGTCCATAAAGCAACCGCACTTGGTGCATTGATGGGTTAGGGCAATATAGTTAGGACAGGCCTTACAAAGCTCTAGGCGCTCCTTAGCGACTGTTTCAGCCACTCGACCTAGGTTTTTGTTATATAGGTCCCAGGGCCTAGCTGGGCGAGAATAAGGGTCTGTCATAGAGCGTACTGTACCTTATTTTAAAGAACAAAGTTTCCGTAGTACTTGTAGTTGTGTACAAGTATACCATCGGCAAAGTAGAAGTCATTATCTTCAACGTCTATGTCTACAACCCAAATTTTCTCATTTAAGTTCTTAATTGAGGTAATTTCAATAGTGGTTGAGTCTGGAGCTATAAATAAATCTCCAACTAGTAGGTTATCTACGCGCTCCATTTGCCATAACCCGGCCCGCTTAATAAGGACATAGTGCTCGTAAGTAACTTTGTACTTATCATTAATTATGAAGTAATTTAGAGTTTGGCTATGTTTTACGTGAGTTACTACAGAGCTAACTACCTCAAACTCATCTTCATCCTCTGAGCTCCACATTGATTTTGGATACCAAGCACTTGGGTCATCGCCATGAGGGAAATCTGTTAATTTCATAGACTTTAGGACATCGCCTTTTTTAACATCTTGAATTAACTTAATAGACCCATCAGCCATTAAAATTGATGTACCGTAGGTAAAGCAACCACCTCCACCACCGCCACCACTAGCAGCAGAGTCTGTAACTGAACCGCCTGTTCCATAATCAACTGTTGGCTCTGATGTAGTTGGTTGTTCATAAGATGCGTTAAGGGCAGCTAATGCGTCATAGTCAATGTTTACAGCAAATGAATCACTAAGAGACCCCCCAAGACCACCATCCCAATTAAAATTCCATTGAGCGTTTGGATCAGACCAGTAATCAAAAGCACCTTTTTCAATAACTATAGGCTCTTGGTTTGCTGTTGCATTAGGATCTACTACACCAGGCGCAGTTTCTTCAAGAAGATAAAGTTGAGTATTTCCGTCAGCATCAACTGTTGAATACCAAGTTGAAGTCACCCCAGTATTTGGGTCCGTATAACCAGCTCCATTTGGATCTCGAACAAGGGTACCTGAAGCTGTTGTAGCTGTAGTTCCAGAGGTAGTTCCAGAGGTAGTTCCAGAAGATACAGCTGTATTTGTATTTCCACTACTTGTTACGCCGGAGCTAACTCTTTGGGCTACATATCCAGGGCAGCGCGGATCATTTACAACTGTTGTTGTAAAAGTGCTTCTAGTACAAGTTAGAACAGATGTTTGAATAATAATACCGTTGCAATCATAGATAGTTCTAGTTTTTGTAGCGGTCTCTGTAATTGTGTAGCCGTAGTTAGCTGATGTTGGAGAGCACCCATCTACTTGAGGGCCGGCTGTGTAAGGTCCACATTCACTTGTGTATTCGGTAGGGTCACATGGTGGTGGTGGGTCCGGCTCTACATAATTAGCTTGACAAATAGATTGTTGAGCTCCAATCCGAGCGGTGTTTTCCACAGTGTTACAGTAAGTAACGCGAGTACCACGAGCAAACCCAAAACCACCCGAGTAGTTTGTAAGTGAAGACTGATCAGAAGGAGATACTGATGTAAAGATTGGAGCTTGAAGATAAGCAAAATTTGTACCATCAGATGTAAAACAATCTGAGCTATAGCAGTAATAAGTTCCAGCAGGCACTCCGCCGCTACCTGTAGAAGGTACAGTTAGGTTTGAAGGGTTACTTGGTAGAGAAGGACCGTTTGCATTTATAGCAACAACAGTAAATGCGTGTGGGACATCATTATTTAAATTAGGTACTGTAATTGGTGAGCCGGTATCTGTAGCTGTTCCAGCAGGGGATCCGGTTACGGCATAAGAAATAACGGGCTTTCCACCAGAGTTTAATATACTAAAGACAACAAAAGCTTGGCCATTACCTGGAGTTGCAACTCCCATTGTTGGTTTAAATGGAACAGTGGTGACAGTTACACCTGATGAAACAGCTGAAGGTGGGCCTTCAATAGTAATATCATTAATTCCAAACACTGTAAATGTAGTGTTAATACCTGTTGGTAAATTTTGAACACGAATAGGTGATGAGTTGCCAGTAGCTACTTGTCCATTGCTAGAGACTACTTTGTAAGAAACGGCAGTATTAACAGCTGGTAAGCTAAACGCAACATCGACCGCACCATTGTCATATTCTCTGTTTATTCCTACGTCGGTTACAGAGGTTACTGTTGGTGAATTTGGGCCAATCTTAGTACCGTGTACAATACCTAAGACTGGCATGTTAGATCTTCAAATCGCCGACAAGAATCCAAGTGTTAGTAGCAATTTTAGTAAGAGTTGCTGTTGACCACTTAGTACGAAGCTTATAACCTGGAGTAGCTCCAATAATTACAGCGTTAGTTGCTGGTACAAAAGTCACGGTTCCGTCATCAATTTGTGCAAAGTGAAGCTGTGCTCCAATTGGAAATGCTTTTGTAGCATTAAGTGGGATAGTAACACCAATGGCAGCAGCGTTAGCAAGAGTTGTAAGTTTACCGTTGTCTGTTAATTCTGGTTCATACGCTGTTGTTGTAATTGGGTTAATTCCAAGATTAATCTGTGGTGATGTTAAAACTTTGTTGCTTAAAGTTGCCCCACCAGTTTCAGTAATAGGAGTAATCTCTAACCATTTAATTCCGTTTGGCGCTGTTGAGTCTGCAACTAAATAAGTTCCGTTTGCGCCCACAGAAAGTTTACTTAAAGTTAAAGGTCCACTTGCAACAGCAAGATCACCCTTAGCTGTAAACGCGCTAGTCTTTGCGTATCCAACCAAAGTAGCTGTGCTATCTACGTAAGATACTGTAGAGGTAGCAGATCCACCAGAAACAAAGGTTCCTGTAGCTCCGTTAGTAATTACAAAGTTAGTTGGGGTTGCGTCAGTAATTATTTGGTCTGTTAGGTTATACGAACCTGGTGTGATACCTGTAGTGGTAACTCGTTGTCCAATAACAAAATTGTTGTTTGCGGTAAAAGTAACACCGCCACCAGCCGCCACTACGTTGGTTACAGCTACTGTTTGCTGCCATTCTTGTAGATTTGCAGTCTGACCCTGAACTCCGCGGATCGTAACGCCCTTAGTAGTAGAGTTTGTAGGAATAACGACGTTACTGCCATCGCTAGTCTTTTTAATGTATTGGGAGTGGGTGTCAGCCACAATACCCTTTTCAATATTAGCTAGGCGTAGCTTTACATTGTCAAAATCTGTTTGTGTTGAGATAAAGGTATCGCTTGAAGTTACCGTAGTAGAGCGGGCTGGGTTAGTACCAATAACTGTTTGGATAGCACTAACTTCATCCTGAAGTAAGTTTGGGTGAGATGCGTCAATTAGGTCTACGACGTTAGACTTATTAACAAAAGTCTTGATCTGGGACGGATATGTGGCCACGGCGATCCTTTCAATGCTAAGTACTAAGGTAGGGTAATTGCTCGGGTTTTTCCGCCTAAACGATTAGTTTTGAGATTCTCCGTTTGGGCCTCTGCCTGGATTCATGTATGTTCCAATGCGTGGTCTTTCTTGTTTTGTTAAAAATAAACGTCTAATACCAAACCTAGAGTCGTTTACAACAATTGGCTTAGATACCGCGTTTTCAAACTCTTTCTTTTTGCTCATGGAGACCATCTGTTCCACTGACGAGCCATAGTCTCGGCCCCTCTAGTTGGCTTATAGTTTTGAACACGAGTAAGTCCATCACGTCCGGCTCTAGTCTTACTAGCTTCTTTAGCTAAACCGGCAGCTCTGTCTGGAGCAACGTTTTCAAAACCGTACTTTAGTTTAGATGCTGCTTTTTTCTTTTTAGCCATTTGACCATTGACGCCCTGGTTCAATAGGAACAGGTTGTGGTCCATTCACTCTTTCGCTAGTAATCATTCGAGGACCCTGCGTAATAGCTTTTGGTTCTACAATCTCTGCATCAATAATTTCTGGTTCTGGGCCAGGAAGACGATTATCTCCAAGAGGTGGGTTCTCAACCACTTCTCCGTAAACAATATCTCTTTCAGGTCCCGGTCCTCCAGTACCTGTAACTTTGTCAAACTTGCCAGCTCTAGCATCTTCAATATTTTTTTTGTATTGTTTCTTTTGTGCCCTTAATGTTGCAGGACTAACGTAAGGGTTTTTCTCATCATTGCCGTGCTTATCGGCTATTTTTGGAGTAACAAAATTCTTTGCTGCGGTGTTACCAACAAGTTTTTTAATGTTTCCAGTACTTTTGGTGCTGGCACCAAATTGTTTGGCATTAGCTACGGCTTGGCTCATATTCCAAGTCTAAGTGCTTTTGCTCGCACATTCTTGCTAAATCAGGTACTACAAACCTGCGACCGCAAATATCGCAAGTCCAGCGCTTTAATCGCTCTGCGTCAGTCACGATCCGCCCACCAACACCCAAGGAGTGTCACCGCAAGCAAAGTTGCGATAAACACCCCCTGGAATGTGATGTGAGTCAGGTAGTACATTACTTACCGCAGGTAGGACACTTAGCTACTGGAGCGGCTGGGGCTGCCGCAGCAGCTCCTTTAAACTTTGGACGACCAAAACCAACAATAGAGATTTGGACCTTCCGTGGATTCTTCTTATAAGCACGAAGCTTTTTTGAAACTTGGCCGCCATTTCGCTGGCTTCCCTTTTCATCTGGGCTAGTGTTTCCTTCGATACACCAGACAGTTCCATCTCCGTTGTCCTTGATAACAATCCCTACGTGAGAAATTCTATCGACGCCATCTGATGGGAAATCAAAATAGGCAATATCTCCAGCATCTGGATCAGCAACGTCTCCGTCAATCCATGCGCCAGCTTTCTTAAATGCTGCTGCACCACCTGGTGTGTAAACGGTATTAGGTACCTTTACTCCAGCTTCGTTAGCGCACCAGTTGACAAAAGACCCACACCATGGCTGAAAGTTAGCCTTTGTGTAAGCGCCGTACTTTGTTTCGTTATCTTTAGGACCTTCAATAGTTCCTAGCTCTGCTGAAGCAACCTCAATAAGACGGGCTGCTGTACCTTGATCAGCCATTAGTTTGCTCCTCTTTATCCCATTCAAGATCTACAGGTTGTTCTTCTGGAACCTGTCCATCTGGTTTAGTTGTAGCTGCGTATGAAACCGCACCAGCAGCGCTGATTACAATATCTGTACCGTTCTGCTTAGCTTCAACTTTTAGATCAGATTCGCTCTTTGCTTTAGTATCAACAGCAGCAAATGCAGCGTTAATCTCGTCAAGATCTAGCTTTCCATCGTTCATAAAACCACGAGCTAGTTTTTCAACAACGGTTGCAACAGCTGTTAGACCAGCTACAGTAACTGCTGTAATAGTGTCAACGCCAGCAATAGCACCAGCACCGATAACAGAAAGACCGCTAGCCGCAAAGGTAGCGATAATTCTAAGTAAAATGTTTCCAAGCGATTTCATATTAATCTTCTTCCTTTGGGTTACGTAGTGGATAAGTAACAGCCCAGGCAATTAACGTTCCAATAATTGCGTACCCCACAACGGTCTTAGCAGATCCATCAAGTACTACCCACGCAATGAACATGCCAAGCAGTGTCCATAGCTGGTCAATCATGTCTCTAATTACTTTCAAGGCTTTCTTCTCCTTACTCCCTTTGAATCTCCAGAAGGGGCTCCTCCCCCACCAGAACTTCCTCCCCCGCCACCAGAAGAAGATCCTCCGGTAGTGGTACTAGCAGCACTGGCTGCTGCACCAACTGCGTTCATAGCAGCTCCAGCAGCAACAACAGCAGCAACAACCATTTCTGTTGCTTCTTCACGTTCTTCAGGAGACATATCCGCACCGATACTTCCAAGTGCTTGTAGTGCTTCCCCCGGGTCGCTAAATATTGCGCCAACTAATTCTGATGGGTTCTCTAGTAAAACTAGAGCCGCAGCTACGTCTGCTGTAATTATAACTTCATTACCGTTTTCATCCTGCCTAACCTCCACAGGAGTCTCTGCTGGAAGGTCTTTATACTCAATACCAGCGTCCTGGATCTGTTCTTTTGTAAGTGTTTCTCCAGGAGCTACTGATTCAATAAGAGCTTCTGCAACCAATTCTTTTTCAGCGGTAGTCAATTTACCGTCAGCAGCTAAGGCATCAGAAAGAGCGGTTACTTCTTCAACTGTAACTTCTCCGTCTGCATTTAAAGCATCCATAACCGCTTCAGCATCAGAAGCAGAAAGTTTGCCATCAGATAAAACATCCTCTACGGCACTAGCGACTTCCTCTTCAGGTGTGCTAGGCTCCTGTTCTTCAATAGGAGGTTCTAATGGTTCTGTGGACGGATTTTCTTGCTCTGGCTCTGGTGACTCTGGTTCTGGTGTTGATTCCTCGGGTGTATCAACTTCCTCAACAGGCGCCTCGGGCTCTACGGGTTGCTCTTCGGGCTCTACCGGCTCTGGTTGGGGTTCTGTGGGTGTCTCTGGCTCTTCTGTGGAGGGCTCAGTAGGTGCGGGCTCTGGAAGCGGCTCTGGTTCAGGCTCGGGCTGAGGTTGCTCTTCTTGAGAAGGCTCAGGATCAGGTAAAGGTGATGGCTCAGGAACAGGTTCAGGCTCTGGGGTTGGCTCTGGTAAAGGCTCAGGCTGTGGTTGTGGCTCTGGTGAAGGTTCAACAGGATTTGGCACAGGAACAGGCTCAGGTTGTGGTGCAGGATCAGGATTTGTTGGGACCGGGTCCATTGGTGGAGTTGTAGGTTCTACTGGAGTTGGTGTAGGTTCTGGTTGAGGAGAAGGAGGAGTAGGTGAAGATTCAGGATTTTGCGTTCCACCTGTGGTCGATTCCGGCGTGGTTGGTGATTGGGTATTTTGTTCGCCCCCACTGGAAGAGTTTTGATCCGGCGGCGAAGTTTGTGATTGGTTTGATCCCGGGTTTGATTGTTCTGTCGTTGGTGGTACTACTACTGAAGGCGTTGGTGTTACTGATTGTATAGCGGCAACTGCAACAGCAACTGTAGCTGTTGCTGTGTCAGCTAAAGTATTAGCAGTTGTGATCGCTGTAGTAGCCGATGTTTGGAGGGTAGTTAATGTTTGAGTTTCTGTTGTTAGTGTGGTCTGAGCTGTTGCAAGCGTTGTCTCTGCTGTTGTCTTCGCTGTTGTAAGAGTTGCTAAAGTTGCAACTGCTTCTGTTTTAACCTCTGTCTTATCAGCTACAACAGCTGTTTGCTCAGTAATTTGAGCAGTTAAAGTTTCGTTAGTTACATTAGTCATTTGCTGTACTGGAGCACCAGCAGTTTCACGAACTCCAATACGAGGTCCGTTATACAAGTCAGTTTTATTGCCAGCAACAGTTCCAACGCCTGTCCACTCACCTGTTGTTGGGTTTACTGTCATTGTCCAGTTAACGTTAGTAAGAGGGCTGTTATTGTCCCCAAATTTATGCAAGTCCCAATCAACCGCTAATGTAGTTTCAGTAGTTGTAACAGTGATGCTTGCTCCAGGACCAGCACTCATAAAATCAGAAGCAAAGACGGATATGTGAGGTCCTGCTGGGAAATCCCACCAGTTAAAGTCGCCAGTGCCAAATGTAATAGTTGCTTTAGAAGTAACGTAGATCTGGCTAGCTGTTCCTTGACCTTCGTACACTGTGTTGCCCATTTTGATATCAAATGGTGTGTTAATTTTAGTTGCAGCATCATACATAGGTGGCAAAGTTGTTGTTGTTACTGTTGGTGTTTCAGGGGCTACTGGGGCTACATAACCAGAAGTTGTATAAGTTTTGCTATCTGATGGGGTGTTTTGAAGCTGGGTCAAAGTATTTTGAGCGTTTGTAAGATTAGTTGTTGCAGTAGCCACTACCGCAGTTTGAGATTCAACCGCTGTTGTAGCTGTAGCCACTACTGCTGTTGCAGAATCTACAGCTGTAGTTGCGGTAGCAACCACCGCGGTCTGAGAGTCCACAGCTTGAACAGCCGCTACGGCTACAACTGTAGCTGACTCAGCAGTTTGAATTGCTGTGGTGGCTTCCGCTACTGGAGTTGCCGCAGCAGAAATTTGCTCTGGAGTTGCCGCAGATACAGCAGTGTTTAGTGTTACAGTTGCTGTCTCAATTTTTTCTTGAACGGAGGTGACTGTAGGTGTCGAAGATGGTTGTGATGTTTCTGATGTTGGCGAGCTTTGGGTCTGGATGGATTGTTGGGTGGATTCAGGGGACGGAGCCGTTGAAGATGAAGGTTCGGGTGTTGGAGACGACGTTGAAACAGTTGCAGTCGAGGTCTCTTGGACAGGAGCTGTCACGACAACAGTTGGAACGGGATCGCTGGAAGTTGTGGGGGTAGGGCTCACCACCACCGTGGTAGGTGCAATTTCTTCTGCGTTTGCGGATTGTTGACCTAATAAGAATAGGAATAGTGCGAGGGATAATACTGCGATTAGACGCAGAGCTATTATTTAAGTTCCTCTCCCGAACTAGTTGTAACTAGTTTACAGGAAATAAAAGATTATTTGGGTCAAAGATTGATACACACTTTGACATTAAGTTAATTTTTTGTTCAATTGCGTGGTGTCCACAAAACATAAGCTCACCATTTACAAAATTAGCAATAACCATGGCTGCTGCGTTACATTTATCGCAACGATCAACTGCTAGAAGAGCCGGGTGATCAGTTACCCTCACCGGGGTCTGCTCTTGAACTATTGTCATTCCCGGCTCCTCTGTAGTTGATTATATTTATAGTACTGCTTTTGAAGTCTTTCCACCACCGCCGCCAGACTTTGCCTTTGGCTTTGGCTTTGCTGGTGATTGATATATACGCTTTACAGCTTCTTTGTACTCAGCGTTAGTTACATTTGATTTAGCGTTTGCAATCGCTTTTGTCTTACCTTGAGACTTAACAGCATCAACTGTAGCTTGTGAAACTTTAGTTGGGTTTGAACCAGTTTTTGCTGATGCCTTTGGTGTTGGGAGAAGAGGCTTAAATGGCATCTTTTCAACTTTGCCAGATCCTGCGCCTGGAACAAGTGGCATCTTTTCAACTTTGCCGGATGATGATCCTGGCTTAAATGGCATGGTTTGTGCGCCAGGTAGAATGGGAGGAAGAGCTGCTTTATTCTTTTCTGCCTTATATTTTTCTGCTGCTGCTCCACCGTACATCTTAGGAGCTGATGCTTTAGGAGCCGTTGCGGCAGCTCTTGCTTCATCAGGTCCTGCTTGCTTAGGGTTAGTCGCACCAGATGCTGCGGCAGGAGATGTAGCTTTTGCGTTTGGATAAACACGCTTTGTAGCTTCCTTGTATTCTTTTGATACAGGAGCGTTAGGAGACAAAGTGCTTCCTACATATCCTGGAGATCCGTATGCAACTTTGTTGGCAGCAGTTTTTGCTCCATCTTTCTTAACAGCATCAACTGTCGCTTGAGGGACTTTAATGCTGCGATCATATCCGCTCTTATCAACAGGAGCTTTTGCTTTTGCAACTTTCATTCCTGCACCTTTACCAGGCTCTTTGTAAGCGCCTGACTGAGAAGCCATAGATGCTGCTCCAATTGCTCCGCTCTCCTGAGCTGCAAGTGCTGATGGTGCAAGAGGCTTTGGTTCTTGTGCTTTAGCTTGCGATGCCATAGATGCTGCGCCAATTGCTCCGCTTTCTTGTGCTGCAAGAGGTGATGGTGCAAGAGGCTTACGCGGTGTAACTGGAAGTGTATCCCCGCCACCATCAAACTGATTTTCTGTTAATCTCATTTTTCATTCTCCTTCTTGCCTGCACGGCGCTTGTTTTCTTTAGCGGTGTTCTTTCCGTGCTTTAAGGCGCGGAGATTCTTTGAGGAATCGTTACTATGATTATTATCCTTGTGATCCACATCTGTGTCTCGAGGAAGCTTCCCGTTTTTTCCCTCATAGTCGGCACGGGCTTTATTTTTCGATGTTGTGACCCACTTACCGTCTACCTTTTTCTTGTAGACGTAGATAGGACGACCTCCATTCGCTTTGGAACCTTTGTAGGGACCAAACTTTTTTGTTTCTGCCATTAGATCACCCTACTTGGTGCGTTCCAAGGTTCACCTTCCGGAGCTTTCTTTGGGATGAAAGCTGCGGCAGTCTTCTTCTTTACATCAGGAAGCATAGGTGGGATAAATGGAACTGGCTGTAGCTGAGGCTCTGGTTGAGCAACTGGTGCATCAACAGGACCTAGCTCTGGAAATAGAACTGGAGGAATCTTTATATCTGGTTTACGAGCCTCACGCTTAGTTCTATCTCTCTTAGGACGATCTGTTTTAGGCTTATCTGTTCCAGGCTTAGTTGTGCCAGGCTTACCTGTTCCCGGTAATCCAGGCGCAGTTCGAATAGGACGCTTTGTTCCTGGCTTCTTACCTGGTTTTGTAGAAGGTTTTGTTTCTGGTTTTGTTTCTGGCTTTGTTTCTGGCTTAGTGCTTGGCTTTGTTTCTGGTTTTGTAGTTGGTTTAATTCCTGGCTTAATACCTGGTTTTGGATCAAAGAATGGTTCTTTACCTGGAACAGTTGGTTTAGTTCCTGGCTTAGTAGGAGTTTTAGGTTCAATCTTTGGTGGAGTCTTTGGTTCAATCTTTGGCGCAGGCTTAGTTGGCGTCTTAGGTGCAGGCTTAGCTGGAGTTGGTTTAACAGGAGTCTTAGGAGCTACCTTTGGATAACCTGGTGCACCTGGAAGATCTCCTGGCTTTGTTGCAGGAGTTGATGGACGTGGTGCTGTGTAAGGCTTTGGTGCAGGCGCTGGCTTTGGTGTGATCTTTGGCGCAGGTGTTGTTGGCTTTGGCGCAGGTGCTGGTTTAGGAGCAGGAGCTGGCGCAGTCTTAGGTGCAGTCTTAGGAAGAGTAATAGTTGGAAATTGTGGACCAGGCTTTTGCCATGGTTCAATTTTAGGTGCAGGTGTTCCTGGCTTTAATGGATCAACTTTAGGTGTTGCAGGTGCAGTTTTAGGTGCGGTCTTAGGTGCAGTTTTAACTGCATTAAACGCATCATCCCATGCAGATGATTTACCAACTGTAAATTCAGTAGTACGTGGAAGTACTTTTGCAGCAGTGTCAGCTGCTTTCGGTGCTGCTTTAGTTACAACTTGTTTAGCAACAACGGGTGCTGCTTTCTTAACAACTTCTTTAGCGGCGGCGCCTGCAACAGCACGTGCAATAGCTCCACCAGCGGCAATTGCTATTGGTACTAATGGTGCTGGCATGGCTACCTCATATCCATATTGCGCTTTTGTCTGTTGACAATATCAGCTGATTGTTCGGAAACATTGTATCTTCCATAGGTTGGTTTCGGACCGTCAAACTGCCCAGTGTGCACGTATCTGAATTCATTGACTCTGCTACGCGGAGCCTTCAGAGAATTTTTTGGTGTAACTCCACCTAATCCTGCACGGGTCTGCTTGCTATCTCCCCAAGCTTGATCTTTCACTTCTTCTTACCACGCTTTGGTGCGGCAGCTTTCTTAGCTTTTGGTGCACGTGGAGGTGTAGGAGCTTTCTTTGCTTTCTCTTCGCGGATAGCGCGGTTAGCATTTGTGCCCTTGTTTGGATTCCACTTAGCCCAAGAGATCATGTCTTGACGCTTCTTTTCTTTATCTGCGTCAGACTTAGCTCCACCTTTGCCGGTAACAGGACGTGCAGCTTTCCACTTAGCAACCATCTCATCACGCTGTGGAGTATTAGCTTTAGTTGCGGTTGTAGGTTCTTTTTGGAACTCGGCCTTGCGGGACTGTGCGTTTGCTTCTCGGTTGGGATTGCTCTTGCCCCATTCAGACCAAGATTGACCTGAACCAGAGAGTGGGGAGGACGCCTTCCACTCAGTGTTGTCTACACGAGTAGTCTTGTTCTTAGGTGCCTTTGGAGTTGTCACCTTAGTGATCTTGTCTTTAGCCATTAGTGTGGGTTCTCCTTATGCCATTTACGTACAGCTTTAACACCCTGCTTAACAGTCTTAGAGCCGCCCTTTTTTGTTAAATTAATTTTATCGTACTTGCCGGCTTTTGCCTTGGCTTCGTGGTCAACAACTACATCACCTTTTTTGTTCTTCTTAACGGTGTGCTTGATACCTTGTACTTTAATTGTCTTAGACATTAAATTGACCACCATCCGTTGTACTTAGCATCTGGGTTTGCTGCCTTCCATTCTTTTAAAAGTTCTGCTTGAAGCTGCCAATCAACTTCATGTGTAGCATTCCCACAATCTGGACAAATCTCTTTGCCAATATTTGTAAGAACATGCTCACATAGCACTAGCAGTCCCACTTCCTACGAGCTTTGTTCAATCTGCTATCTGGATCTTTTGCAGCTTTAGGAAACATCTTTGCTTGTCCAGCTGATCGTGCACAATAACTCTTACGACGTGCAGCAGACTTAGGAGACTTCTTAGCTTGTTCTTTAGAAACAGGTGGCTTGATATTTTGTCCCTTAGCTTTTAACGATGCACGACCTTTAGCATTCAATCCGCCTTCAGGGTTCTGTCCTTCTTTGCGTGTCCATGCTTCACTTTTTGGCATCGTTTTCTCCCATCCAACCAGGACCGGCAATTAACTTAGGACCTTTACGTCCTTCGTTACCAAGTGCCATAGCTTCATCTTCATGCTTAGTTAGTTCGGGAGAATCTTTTCTAGCTGAGACAATGATACCTTTACCGGTAATTTCTTTTGTCTTACGAAATGTTTCTAGATCGATAACACGCTTTTTATCTCCGGACCGATCACTAACTCCGCGTTTGTTATTAGGCATATTCAATTGTCTCTCATTCAGCCTTGTTAGACTTGTTATACACAGTGAATGTTGTAAAGAACCTTGAAATAAGCTCCTCTTTGTTATCGCGATGAACTTGTTCAAAATGTGAGATCCACTCACCAGCTGAAAACTTTGGATTAGCGCAGCCATTGTTGACGTCGTCGTAGCAGATCTTGGCAAACCGGCCTATTGGGCTATCTTCATCCATCTGATCCCATAGCCATACTGTGTATCTCATGGAGGTAGTATGGCTACCGCAGCTTCCGGCTACTGCCTAAACTGGCGAATCTAAAATTTCATCAACGGCATCATCAATTGTCCTACCGCCGTGTTCAGCTGTACAGTCTCCGCAGTTCTTACACATAGGATCATTCTAGGCTACTGCCCGGCAAATTCAGCATCACCTGTTCGGGTTCCCTGGTGGCTTTCTTGAAATTGTCGACATTTAACCCCTAGGGGGGGTTTCGTTATCAAATTGTTATGAAGCGCACGGCGTGTCGCATTGACCACGCTTACGAACTATGATTTTATTACTCCTGTCAGCAACACCGCTGGCACTATCCGTTAGGGGATAAAAATGCCACTTACGTGGGATATGACCAGTGTTAATAACTGGTCTGAATTGAAGGAAGGCGCCGAGTGGTCTAAGACCGAGGCACTTATCTTCGCAACTATGTCAATCGGTATGAATCAGATTACCGACACCAATGCCAACGAGTTCTACGCTCGTATTAAAATCCTCGAGGGTGCTATCGGCTCCTTCGTCTACGTCGATGGAAACGACTACTTCTACACAGTCGCAGACATCAAGCGCCGTATCGGTCTCCACACCAACGGCAACACCGAGTCCAAGACCAAGTGGCTCACCCGCATGGCTAAAAACCTCATGGCTGACTACGACCGCGTAGCCAACTACAAGGAATCAGTCAGTGCTTAACATCGTCGAAAAGGTAGGGGCGCTCCTCGGGGCGCTCCTACTCCTCGGAGTTATGTATCTCCACGCCTTCTACAATCCAGTCTATGGCAATTGCCAACAGACACCCGATGGTCGTTCATGTGATTTAATCAAGTGGGAAAGGGAATAAAGATGGATCCAAGATTATTTATGGCAAAGGTTTATGAGAAGTTCCGCAACGACTCAGAGACCACGGCTCGATTTGAGTCAGAGATTAACAACTGCACAGGACCAGATGATGCAATCCGCATCTGCGTTGAGTATCTAGCATTGGAGGCAGTCAAGTGAAATGCTTAATCTGCGAAAGCGATGAGGTTGTCTACTCAGGGACAGACGCCCTTATGTATGGAATCGGAGTGACAGAGAAGTTCTGCCACAGATGTGCCAGAGCTTTCTACGAGATCTCCAGATATCTGGAGACAGTCAAGGCTTAGTCCCCTAACTAAGAGCGAGCCCCCGGTGATGAGCCGGGGGTTTCGCATTGCTCGCCGCGAATGTTTGTGTTGGCCCGCCCTCCCCATTCTTTTCAAGGGAATATATATATAAGAGAGTTGTGGATAACTTCGTTATCAAATTGTTATATAACTACGGCGTGTCGTTTTGAGTATTGTCAGAGGTCATGATTATTATTAACTCATCAAATCAAATTGGTTTGGTAGATAGGGGAAGCAAGTGTTAGAAATAGGTCAGACATACACAACTCAAAAGAGTGGCGTTGTTGGTCAGATTATGGAAATTGTTCCAAATCGCACAGGGTCATTTAGAGTGAGATTGAATACCGCAGAGGGTGAGCGTTGGACTACTTACCTTCCACCAGTAGCCATTGAATATCCATGTGGCGATTTCATAGATGAGGGGTTGATGAAATGAGTTATCCACCAATGGCAGACCCCGCCTTCTATGATGACTCAATATGGGTCAAATGCGATAGGTGCGACAATGAATATGATGAACGGGATTACAATTCAAGGACATGTTCTCAATGCGAGGACTACGAAGTAGAAATGGGGAAACGAAAAATGGCAAAGTATGAATCAGCGCAAGCGATAGCAAATGCTTTATGGCGACTATTGCCCGAGGTGTCAGATACCGACGCGATATACGACGCGGTGGCTTATCTAGAAGATTTAGATAAGTAAGCAGATCAGCGCCCGCTCCCACTTCCCCGGGGGCGGGCGTTTCGCTTGCCAAAATGTTTGTGTTGAGACCCGCCCACCCTGTCTCTGACTTACTTCGTAAGGGAGTTGTTGTGAGAGAGATTGTTATCAAATCGTTATATATGCGCGGCGTGTCGTGTTGGTGAATATCTTCATATGCGGTAATTTTCTACCTAGCGCAACAAGGCGCACCTATGATAGGGGATAACATGAACAAGGAACTAGTGGAGCGAATTAACGCCCTAGTAATTGAACAATTGGAGAATGGTATCGCGCCATGGCATAAACCATGGAATTCAAGCGGCTATATGCCAATGAGCTTAACCAGCAATAAAGAATATTCGGGTATCAATGCCCTAGTGCTAGCAATATGTGGCGCACAATATAAGCGCTCACTATGGGTTACCTATAAGCAAGCGCAAGCCCTAGGCGGTAACGTCCGCAAGGGTGAGAAGAGTCTGCCCGTCGTGTATTGGTCACGCATCATCAAGCCCGGCGAGGATGGCAAGCCGGTCTCTAAGGGTGCATTTATGAAATTCTATAGCGTGTTCAACGTTGAGCAATGCGACGGGATTACCATCCCGGCCATTTATGACATCAAGCGCGAGCCGGTCGACACCTTGCCAGCTTTAAATTCCATCGTGTCCGGGTACGCTAACAAGCCGGAGATTTACTATAAGGAACAAGGCGCCGCGTTTTATAACACGCTAACCGATTCGATCACCTTGCCACCATTGGCCGCATTCGATGATGCAGAGAGTCACGCTTACACTCTATGCCATGAGATGATTCATTCAACCGGGCACCAATCACGCTTAGACCGGTTTAGCGAAGATGATAAGCCGGCACGATTTGGCGATGCTAACTACGCACGAGAAGAGCTCGTCGCAGATATCGGAGCGCAGATTCTCCTCAGCTCTAACGGTATTAATTACGACATGCAGAATTCGGCATCGTACCTCGCCGGATGGTTGAAAGCTTTAAAGAATGATCCATCACTGATCATCAGCGCCAGCGGTAAAGCTCAGCGAGCTGCGGATTACATCCAAGGGATCAACCGTAAAGAAGAAAGCGCCAAGA
>Ga0315903_10000808_pt1 | contig 47094 bp, 57 predicted proteins | sample LakEriMetagenome_7_FD_203524 | JGI IMG/M metagenome (GOLD analysis project Ga0315903, IMG submission 203524) | Freshwater fungal communities from buoy surface, Lake Erie, Ohio, United States - Buoy 2 MA119 | ecosystem: Environmental > Aquatic > Freshwater > Lake | place: USA: Lake Erie, Ohio... | reverse complement strand
ACGACTAATGAAAATTATAGAGCAAATGTTCGGACTGAAATAAAAGAAACTGCTGAAAAAATCTTTGAAGATCTACAAGCTTTAATGTTTGAAGACAAATTAAAGAACAAACAAAATGAAGATGAGAGCACTTTACGTTCTCTATATATAAAATTTGAAGAACCTTCCGAAAATATTTTTCCTGGTTTTAAGAGATTCGATAGAGACAACCCACCGTATTGGTTGAAAGAAGCTTTTGAGCCCACATTTAAGTATCCATTTGGCAGCCAATCCGGCGATCCCAAGAAGTTCAAAAGACTCGACGGTCAAGAAGACTTAATGAGTGTGGCTAGTGCAGAGGAGTTCTTAGCGGAATATGGGCAGATTAAAGTCAGTCTTAATGACGTCCCAAACACACTTGTTAATGATCTTCCTTATTTTAAGGAGTCTGACTTGTGTAAATACCTTAAAGGGGTTCTGACGACAGCTATCGAAATTCTTGATGCATAAGTAACGGAGTTATAGCTCATGCTAACGAACATTTTCTTGACAATTCGTTCGTTAGCTAATTTTAAAGAGGCGAACTTCTTATGATAATTATACTACAATCATTTTTAATCCTGGTGGCGGCTGCCGCAATAATACTGATTGGTTTATTTGGGTATCATATGAACAAGCTAATAAACTCTAAGATTGAGCGAAAAATAGAAGAGCTACGAAGAGAGATCAATGAGCAATAATGATTGTATAGACAAAACACTGAATGCCGTTGAAGATTATTATCCAACGCGGTATCTAAATCATCAAGAACAGATTGTCTATAGCTATTTTGGAGCAGATAAAGTTCTAGATAAATATGGTCCTAGACAAGCAGCTATCCGAGATGAGATACATCGGCAACGCACAATAACTAACATTAAGATCTTCGGCTTATATGCGGTGACAGCAATCTACGTCATCTTGATGATATGGATAAGTATTCATTCTCTTGTTTAGTTAATCAACATTCTGTTATTGTAAATGTATTCTAATCACCACAGAGTATACTTACTTGAATCGTCAGAACACACAAGAAGAACCACAAGAATTCGATTTCTCACAGGGTCCAGACGGACCAGAGATGGTTAATGGCGCTCAGGTTATGCAAACGCCCGATGGGGGCGCTATCGTTGACTTCCAGCCAAGTTATGGGAAACCATTCGAAGGAACGCACCAAGAGAACTTAGCAACCGTCCTAGAAGAAATGCAGATGGCAACCATCGCCGCTACTCTTCTCGACTCAATTGAAGACGATATTGATTCCCGCTCTGAATGGGAAAACATGCTTAAGGAAGGCATTGAGCAGTTAGGCCTTAAGACTGAGAAGAAAGAGTTTCCATTTAAGGACGCTTCAAACATCTATTCCTCCGCCTTCATGCAATCGTTGTTATCATTCGTAGCAACGGCGCGTAGCGAGCTCTTACCTCCCCAAGGCCCTGTTAAGATATCCATCGTTGGGAACAGCAATACACAGATAGAAGATCAGTCTGATCGTGTCCAGAAATGGATGAACTACTTCCTTACAGAGATAGCAGAAGAATACTATACCGATACTGAACAAGCATTAATGTGGTGCGGCCTTTATGGTTCAGTCTTTAAGAAGACGTACTTTGACCCCGTTCTAAACCGACCAACATCTCTTTTTATAAAGCCTCAAGACTTCGTTGTTAATTACGGTGCTTCTTCCCTTAATACTGCGACTAGAGCGACAGAGATTATCCACCTAACCAAGCGCGAGATAAAGATCCGGCAGGCATCTGGGATGTATCGTGACATTATGATCCATCCTCAAGATGATATCATGTCCGATCAATCACCAATCGAAGAGCAGATCAACAAGATCAGTGGTATTGAGCCTTCTAACTTTGAATACAATGACGAATACGAGCTTTATGAATGTCACTGCGATCTAGATATCCCTGGAATAGAACATAAGGACGAGAACGGGGAAGATACAGGCATCCCATTGCCCTATATCGTCACGCTAGACGTGAAAAGCCGCAAGGTCCTATCTATATATAGGAACTGGGAAGAAAACGATCCACACTACAAGAAAATCAACCACTTTACTCATCTGTTGTTCTTAACAGGGCTGGGGTTCTATGGCTATGGATTGGCGCATATAGCAGGGGGATCTGCAAAAGCTGCGACTATCCTACTTCGACAGATCATGGACGCTGGAATGCTTTCAAACTTCCCAGGTGGTTTACGAACAAAAGGGATGAGATTAACAGACAATAACCTAAGAGTAGGGCCAACAGAGTTTATTGAAGTCGAGACGGGTGGGTTACCTATTGATCAGGCTGTAATGATGATGCCGTACAAAGAGCCATCTGCAACGCTTTATAACCTGTATGAGAAATTAGAAGATAGCGTTTTAAAGTTGGCAGCAGCAGGCGACGCGCCATTAGCAGATTTCAATCCTAATGCGCCCGTAGGAACAACCCTAGCGTTGCTAGAGCAATCACATAAGGTCCAGAGCAGCATTATTAGGCGATTACACCAGGCGTTTAGAAACGAATTTAAGCTCCTTTTTAAACTCTTTAGTAAGTGTCTTCCTGATTCTCCGTACCCATTTAATGTAGTCGGAGAACAAACCGCTGTTATGCGTTCTGACTTTTCTGATCAATTGAACATCGTCCCTGTTTCAGATCCAAATCTAAGTAATTCTACACAAAGATTGATAACTTGGGAAGCCATCAGCAGAACAGCCAATGAACATCCAGAGCTTCACAATATGCGTGAGGTTGTTAAGAAGTTCTATGAAGCGCTTAAGGTGCCTGACATAGATAGCATTTTGCTGCCTGCCCCAGAGGACGCAAAACCACTTGACCCCATCTCAGAGAATCAGAATGCAATGACAGGAAAGCCATTAAAGGCAGGCCTTGATCAAGATCATGATTCTCATATGGCTGTGCATGGGCAGATACTCCAAGACCCTGCAATAGCTCAATCGAATCCTCAATTGGCGCAGACACTTCAAGCTCATATTCAAGAACATATGGCCTTAAAGTATCTAATCCAAATGCAACAGGCTCTTCAATTCCAGATGCCCGAAGACCCATCGCAAATCCCTCCTGAGATGCAGAACCAGATTGCCATGGCGGCGGCTCAGCAGATTCAACAACGACAACAGCAACAGCAAGAACAGCAGCCACAACCTATAGACCCTGCGGCCGTCATGATGAAGGATGTTGAGGTAAAGGCTATGGGGATCCAAGAAACGGCTAAGGCGAACGAAGCTAAGAATCAATTGGAGATGCAGAAAATGCAGCATAACTTCGAGCTTAGACAGGCGGAGCTTATGCAAAAGCAGCAAGAGATGGACCATAAGAATCAAATGGACCGAATGAAGTTAGAGATAGATCAGTACAAGATGAACATGCAGCAGATGCAAAAGGAGCAAGAACTATTCTTGAAAGAACAAGAATTCATGAATAAAAAAACTGGATTTGACTTGTCGTGACAAGTATCGGAATAATTGATATTAAATATAGTCGCAATTTGTGCAATAATATAAAGCAGTAAGATTTGGGACTCAAGGAATAGCGTTCATGAATAATGTAGTAAACCACTACCTAAATAATACGGCTTCATTGAAAGCCTATAACCATATGATCGAACCTCAATTAAAAAGGGCGATTAAAAATGTACCACCCAAAAACGATGCACCAACAATCTTGCTTAACAGTGCACAAAACAATAATGGAGTTAAAAAACATGGGTAACAAATACATTGGAGAGACAGGATCGAAAGTCTCTATGGGCAAGAGAGAGCAATCTCTTTCACGCTCTTTAACAAAGAATCCCGCTGAACGCGTCCTTATGGAGTCCCATAAGCGTGGCGGAAGTGTCGGCAGCCAACAAAAATGCCGCAAAGCTATGGGCGGAGAAATGACAGGAGCTAGAGCACCCAGAGCATCGAGCCCTGGTGGCGGTGGTTATACGCCTTCACAATATAGTAAGGGCGGCCATGCCGCAAAAGGTAGCACACATGCTTCTCATCATGCTCGCATTAAAAGAGCATTGGGTGGAGCTATTACAGCTTTACAGAATGCAGATAGGATGATCGGCGTTGCGCAAGGCATGCCTGGCGCCGCTATGGACCGTGCAAGGAATACAGCCAACGCCATGAATACACGCGCTCAGAATGTAGGAAGTGCTATGAGATCACGCGCTCAGAATGTAGGCAACGCTATAAGATCAGGCGCGCAAGGTGTCGACGATGCGTTCAGAGGAAGGCAATAAAATGGTTAATAAATATCCAGGTGAAACATCAAAGTTCGCTGAAGATAAGCCTTTATCCTCTTTCATTGGCAAGAACAAAGCCAAAGATGTATTGATGAATTCCGGAAGAAATGACGGGATACAACATAAATTCGGCGGTGGCCTTATGATGGCAGAAGGATTATCCGCTGCTTTACCAGCAGTTTTACCAGCAGTAATCGGCGGTATTCAGGGGGCAATGGATAGACGGCGCCAGAAGAAAGAGGAAGCTCTTAATATGGGGATGAGCTTTAAAGATTATAAGAAACGGCGTCGAGACGGGACACTTTATCAGGGACAACCACAGCAGGGTTATGGTCAACAAGGCCAAAGCCAAGGCTCCGGCGGCGGATATGGTCAACAGAGTTATCAGCAACCACAGCAGGGATACGGACAACAGAGCCAAGGCTACGGCGGTGGATATGGTGGACAAGAAGATTATGGACAGCAGAGTTATGGTGGCGGTTATGGCGGTTACAAAGAAGGCGGTGCAATGAAACGCGCTGCTGGTGGTGTAGGTAAAACGCGCAAAAATCAATATTAAATATTCTGTAATTATATCTAAACTAGGGGATGACTGGAAAGCATCCCCTTTTTTATTGCCTATACTTAATTTTTAGTTGACACGGTTTGCCCCGTATCGCAATACTATGTATACTTAACCTATACATAGGAATTGCAAATGATTCTAAAGAAATTCGTAGACGACTTAATGGATGATCTACAAACCAAGCTAAACGATGTAGCCGTCCCTCTCAATACTATTCTCCACGAACAAGTCGGTAAATATCACCACGGTATTGGCGTTATCCAAGGCCTCAGAGTAGCAGCAGACTCGGCGCAAGACCTTTGGAAGAAATACGTAAGCGGAGATAGAGACGAGCCCTCACAAGGCATGCCTCAAGCCCCCCTACAACCCGAAATGCCCCTAAAAGCAAACGTTCCAGGTGTAACACCTGAAATCTTCGATGCTGAGTACAATGTTTAATTTATTTAGGAAGCCAAAGACTCCCATCATGAATCAAGACGAACTTATTAAACAAGCCCTCGACGTTGATCACCTCTCAGACCTCGTAGACCTTCGAAGCAGAACACTTCTCCTTCAGATCTATAAGGTCGAGGAAGTCACACGGGGTGGCATCATCATGCCTTCATCGGTTATCGATAGCTCAAAATTCGATAACCGGATTGGACGTGTTCTCAGTATAGGACCTCATTCCTACGACGATATAGACTACTACCCTTCAGGCCCACTCTGTGCGGTTGGTGAATGGGTCGTCTATTGGAGGCATGACGCATCCCTCCTCACCATTAACAAAATCGATTGCGCTATCTTGCCTGCGAACAAAGTCATGTTCGCCACCAAGATGCCTGAGCTAATCGATACCAGCTATCACGTAGGGAAATAACATATGGCCCAAAATATGCAAGAAGCCCTAACAACCATCAACGATGCTATCCACAATGTTCAGGACGAGAAAAGACCGAATCCGGCAGATAGCATTGAAGTTATCCTTGATGAAGATCATGGTCCCGATACAGCCGATATACTGGGGATAAAAGAGTCGAACCGAGACGTCCAGAAAGACCAAGAAGACGAAGATAAAGAGCAGCGTCTAAGGCACCCACGTAGGCGTCAAACGTCCCATCAACGTATTGCAGAGATGACCTATAAGAATAAAGTCTTAGAAAGTCAGTTGATGCAAGAGCGTCAGAGAATAGAGGCCCTCGAGAGAGACAACCGGCATATAGCAGACATAGCCTCTCAAAAAGAAGAGGTGGCAATAGCTCAATATGAACACGCCCTAAGAGTTAAAGCAGAAGCCGCCAAACATATCCTCGAAGAAGCTATAGAGGATGGCGACACATCTAAACAAGCAGAAGCCCAACAACTTATGACTCAGTTCGGGGCAGAGCTAGCACTCCTTAAAAAACAAAAAGAGACAGCCCCCCATCAGTCCTATCAAAGAGAGTATCAAGAACCTGCATACGCGCAACAAATGTATGCGCCTCCTGTGGAAGAACCGACAAATCCTCATTTTGACGAATGGCTAGATCGTAACCACTGGTTTGGTCAAGACCCACATCTAACCGAAGAAGTTAATAACTACGCTACCGAGCTTACAAAGGTCTTCAGATACAACAACCTAGATCATCTCATTGGGACTCCAGATTTTTTCAAAGCTGTAGATGACGGGATGGCAGCCAAATATAGGGTGAACGCCTCCAACCAAGAACCCCAAAGACAACAATCATATGCAGGAAGGATGGCACCCGTGGCTCCTATCAATAGACAAGGCGGTTATGCAGGGAATTCGCACGGTGGAGACAGACCAAATCAGGTCAGACTATCAAAAGAGCAGTGTGAAATCGCGGACAGCCTACCATTAACACACCCAGATGGGACCCCTAAATCAGCACCTGAGAAACGTAGAGCCTACGCCTACGAACTCGCTAACCCAAGAGCACGTAACGGCCTGAGAGGAATATAAAATGACAGTACGCAGAGAAAAACTCATGAGTCCTGAAAAGGCCATCCACGAACAATTCAATTTTCAAGCTGATCACATGGGAAGCTTAGGGATCCCCCCTGAACAGATCCCTGATGGTACGGATTATTTATGGGTTGTCGAATCTGTAAATGACAAGCCCGATCACAGGCCTCTTGCTCTTGCTCTTAGAAAGGGATGGAAAGCAGTCCCGCCGGATCGTCACCCTGAATTGACCCCTGGGATCAACCTAGGAGGTGCTTATAAGGATATGGACAGGTCAGCCATTCGTGTTGGTGGATTGATCCTAATGGAACGATCAAAAGATCTAGGCTACCAAGAGCGTCGTCAGCAGAACGAATATACCAATCAAGTTCTAAAGCAAGCAAAGTGGGCAAATGATGGTATGGCTGACCCAATGGTACCTTGGAGAACCTTCATCGATGAAGAAAAGCGAGAAGTATACTAATATTTTTTGAATATTTGAGTATTGTATATTTACAATGAGCAATACTTATGTATACTTAAAATAATACGTCCTCGACCTCTGTACACTAAGAGGCAAGAGTCGATGAACCGTCGTAAAGTTTAAGGTTGTCTTTCCGATGATGCGCATTTTGCGAACCTAACAAAAAACTGATCACTCAGATTGTTTTTATTTTTAGGAGGCAAAATGTCTTACGGTATTAATGCTCCTGTCGGGTTCCGCCCAACTTCTTATGTTAGCGGTGCTCCTTGGACAGGCAAATTCTCATACTACTTAATCGAAGGCGGTTACAATACTTCAATTTTCCAAGGCGACTTGGTTAGTCGAGTGGCCGGCGCAAACGGGTATATTAAAAAACTTCTACCAACTGAAATTAATGGTGGAAACGGAGCCCCCGCGCTCGGTGTTTTCTTAGGTTGCGAATATGTAACCCCAGGAGCTCAATCAAATATCACTCCTGTAACAAATTCTCCTTATTGGCCTGCTAACCAGGCCATCAAGGCAGGGACAGTTGTTTACGCGAAAGTTATTGATGACTCAGAAGTCATCTACGATGTCCAAACAAACGGCACCGTAAACTTGGCGTCTATGGGCGGGAATGCTTCCTTTGCCCTAGGAGCAGGAAGTACAGTCACAGGTCTTTCAGGCGAAGTGATAGATGTGGGCACAATTTCTAAGGCCGCCTCATTCCGCGCATCAGGTGCTAGCACTTTAACAGGTACCGTAAACCTAGTTATCCCAGCTGTAGGCATTACCGCAAACTCATTAGTTATGTTAACTCGTAAAACCGCAGGCGGTGGCGCAGGGAACTTAACAATCACTATTCAACCTGGTGTTTCTTTCACAGTTGTCTCGAGCAACGGGGCGGATAACTCTGCATTCAATTATCAAGTCCTCCCGGGCACCGATGACAATAGCTTCCTGCCTTTGAAGTTGCTTTATGCAACCCAAGTCCCAGGAAACACATTTGACCCAATCACAGGTGCTGGAATTTTGAATGGCAACATCTCTGTAATCTTAAATAACAGCGCTTATCGCGTTGGCACACAAGGAGTTTAATCACTATGGCAACAACTACTTCAGATATTGCCGCCCTCTTGCGTCCAGGCTTAGCGGCGGTTATTGGCGACTACAACACTTATGAAGACGAATGGAAATCGATTTATTCGCACCATGTGTCAGATAAGCAAGTTGAATACGAAGTCGAAATGAAACTTTTGAGCATTGCTCAAATGAAACAAGAAGGCGGTTCAGTCTCTTATGACAAGATGGCGCAACGCTTCATTACTTCGTACCTACACCAATACTTCGGTATCGGCTTTATCTTAACAAGACAAGCTTTGCTAGATAACTTGTACAAGGACAGATTCCCAATGGCTGTAACGTCATTGAAAGACTCTCTGCGCCAAGTTAAGAACATCCAAGCAGCGAACCTGTTTAACAACGGTTTCAACCCTGGAGCTCCAATCGGTGACGGTCAGCCTCTATACTCTGTCAACCATCCTATCGATGGCGGTATTGTATCGAATACTTTCGTTGTCCCCGCGCAGCTTAATGAAACATCTCTCGAAGATGCGATCACAAACATTAGCTTATTCAGAAACGCAGCTGGTTTGTTGGTTAAGAATACCCCGAAGCGCTTAATCGTTCCGCCTTCATTGCAGTTTACTGCAAGCAGGTTGCTGAACTCTAAGTATCGCGTAGGAACAGCTAACAACGATATCAATGCAATCTACCATGACAATTATATCTCTCAAGGATACATGGTAAATCACTTCTTAACATCTCCAACAGCTTGGTTCATCCAAACTGATAACTCGAATGGATTTAAATACTATGAACGCGAACCCTTAGACATCGACATTTTCACTGACATTGACACAGATAACCTAAAAGTTCGGGCAATCGAGCGTTACTCATTCGGTAACAGCGACTTCCGTTCAACTTTCGGTTCTCAAGGTGCATAAGTCTAAATAATTTAAGGAGTATCCCTCAATGGCAGTTAATTATATCCCAAACCCATCACAAGGGTCACAGTTTTCAGACGGTGTCCGTGTAGGACCAGGGTTCCAAGCGCAATATACAACTGGCATCGGGGGTACTCCTCCCGTCCTTTTAGAGACAGCCTCTCTGAATAAAGCCCCAGGTACACAACTCGCGTCATGGGCAGTCTATGACATCGCCCCAGCTGCTTCTGCTGTCAATAACTTATCACTAGCGGCCACAACCGTAGGTGCTGGCTATCTGACATTAGCTCCAGCTGCAGGCGTCACAAGAGTATCTAAGTTCGGCCTTACTAACGTTTTGGAACTAGACGTTCCTCGCGCTGTGTCTTTGACTCAAGCGGCGGCCGGTAACGTTGGTCAACTAACTGTAACAGGTTATGACCAATACGGCATTCGCATGCAAGAGTTAATCACGAGCATTGTGGATGAGACGGTAGACGGCGTGAAAGCATTTAAGTGGATTACAGCCCTTTATTTCTCAGCGGCATCCGGTACAAACATCTCTGTAGGAACAGCGAACGTGTTCGGTCTGCCTTGGAGGGTTGATAACTCCAATTACATTAATTATGCATTTGAAGGAATCCCAGAGGTACCTTTCGACACAATTACAGGGAATGCAACATTTGTTGATGCAGCAACCCCACAAGTTATAACGGGCATCCCGTACATGGACGCGGATACAGCTATTATTTGGTCAGTCATTACGCCTAACGGGCCAGATGAAGTAACAATTACTCGTCAAAATGGTGTAGGTTTTACATTCACGACAATCGATGGTGACACGTCAGTAGTTTCATGGGCGGTTTTCCCTAGCCCAGCTGCAATCGAAGGACAAGGCTCAGTAGTCTTCACCCCTGCTTATAACGTAGTGGGAGCAGATCCTTTCCCACCTTCCGCTTCCACCTTAACGACTCCTGACGTTAGAGGGACATTAGCAGTCCAAAGTATAGACCCCGATGGGATCTTAAGATTAAGTGCCTTCGCTTACGTTTTGGGTTCCAACCCACTACCAGACACAACAATTCGTAATCTGGATATGTATAGTAACGCCTCTATTCCTAATGAGCTTACCCTAAATGGTTATGCCCAGTTCTGGAGTAGCGTTAACTCGGGAAGCTAATATATGGCAAGGTTAATCACTCAAGTATGGCCTGCTGCCTCGGTTGATGAATATGCCGCGCTTCAAGATGTCCTGGCTGGTGCTAGCGTTAAGCTAAAAGGCACCAACAGGGGTCTGTTGCCTGGCATTGATTACGGGGCAAGGACAGTTAGTATAACGAGTGCTAACGACTTAAGTGCTGTTAACTTTACAATACGTGGCTTTTTATTCAATATTCCCGTGGAAGAAATAATAGCAGGGCCAAACAACAACACTGTTTATACGACGGGTGCCAATTCACAATTTACATCCATCACAGCGATTACAGTCGATGCGGATGCAAATGAGTTTTCAGTGGGAACGGGGACGTCAGGAGTTTTGAATCCTATGACTCTAAATCCCCATGTAAGTAGTTTTGGTGTCTCTATAGATGTTATTGTGGATAATAATATTGAATATTCACTCTTGCAATCTTTGGAAAAAGTGAACCTCATTACTCCCGAAGGGAACCGACTTAACCAAGAGAGTGTCACGGAGAGTTCGTTCCCGATCCCAGGGGCACTCGTTCCATCAACAGCACGTCAATATGCAGAAATTTTCGGCCCCGTGCAGACAATCTTATGTCTAATAAATGAGAATACGACTGACGGTGACCTTAAGATTCATATCCTCCAACAGGGGATTGCATAATGCACAATAGAGACGATCATGACCACATCATGCAAGACTTTCGCTACAGCCATACACCAGGTTTGTGTCTTCCCCAACACAAAGCAAGTGGCGGTGGAATGTGGATTCAGGATGCTATCAAGAATCCTGGAGCTCTTCACAAGTCATTAGGCGTTCCTAAGGCTAGTAAGATACCTCAAGCGAAGCTTGCAAAAACATCTCACAGCAAAAACCCACTTTTAAAAAAAAGAGCAACACTTGCGATAACACTTAAGAAGTTCGGCAAGAACCGAGGGGGATAATATGGCCACAAGTGGATCATATGACTTCGGGGACATCCAAGCAGACGATATTATCAGGGAAGCTTATGAGCGGTGCGGCATTGTTTCGGACCTTCTAGACGGGCTTAAAATTCAATCAGCTCTTAGCTCACTCAACTTCATGCTCACTCAATGGGTTAATCGTGGACTAAACCTCTGGACAATCGAAAAAGATATGATCCAGATCAATGCAGGGCAGTCTACATATTCTCTTCCGCCGGCTACAGTTGACATCCTAGAACTTACAGCAGCCCAGATAACGCGTCTCAATGCGTCGGGGACAGCTACTTCAAGTACGGGCACAGCTAACAACGCTTTCGATGGGAACCCCGCTACAGCGTGCACACAGACAGCCGCTGATGGGTGGATAGAATGGAATTATGGACCTACAGACTTTCAGAATATTCAGTATGTCGGCATTCAATCAAATGAAACGACACGTTACACAATATCTATAGAATATTCCTATGACGGCATTATCTTTATAGATGCATATCCAAATCCAGATAATGTCTTATATCCATTAGGTCAGCAGATATGGTATGTCCTTCCTGCCCCTGTAAATGCCCCTATATGGCGCATAAAAGAGACCAATGGTGGCACATTAAACATACAAGAAGTTTATTTCTGTATTCCTAATGTATCGCGTCTCATGACCCGCATATCACGAGAAGAATACATAGCCATTGCAAATAAGAGTCGGCAAGCGACAGCAAGTAGTTATTACATAGATAGGACAAAGAACCCCGTCCTTAACCTATGGCCAACTCCCGATACCACATACCCATACATGATCTACAACAGAGCACGTCAGGTTCAAGACATAGGGACGCTCCTAAACAACGTTGATGCCCCTCAAAGGTTCTATGAGGCTATTGTTGCAGGGTTAGCCTCTCGCTTAGCAGTAAAATTCGCAATGGATAGATACCCGATTCTAGCTGATTTAGCAGAGAAGAGTTATATGCAGGCGGCTCAGCAGGACGTAGAAAAAGTGCCTATGAGAATCCAGCCTAATTACATAAGCTATACTTAACTATATATTACTTTTATTGTAAAAATATCATATACTTAATCTATGTATTGTAGTGGATTAAAGTATAGATGCTCCGTCATAAAGGCAAATACACAAAGATTGATAGAAACAACCCCCTCGCCGTCGCTCGTTGCGACTATAGCGGATTGCTCTGTCGTCATGCCGATTTGATAAAGCAAATGGAATACAAAGGGACAGCACTCGTATGGACAGGGTTTTGGGTCAATAAAGTATTCGCAGACAAGCCAAACCCTCAAAATCTAGTCCCAGTCCTATTGCCAGATCCATACCCAATCTACAGCCCGCGGCCCGATGACTCTAAAAATCCACCAAATTCATAAGGAATTAAAAGAATGGCTCTTCCTGAAACCTCAGCATACGTCGTATCTCAAAGAAGCAATGATGACCCCGTAAACTCCCGCGTCATACAAGGGCAACGAGGCATTGTTATTTCAGACAGCGGCCCAGGTGGATCTATTCTAGTAGAGCCGACCCAAATGATCGGATCTATCGAAGATATTCTAACCGTAGGGTTCCTCATTAGAGAAGAAGGGGATGTGGCCGATACACGCATTTTAACAACTGACGGCTCTATCAATATCACCAATGCTGACGGTGCGAACGGAAATCCAATCCTATCGGTTGCCGCTGGCGGGACAGTGCAGAAAGTGAATGTAGCCGTTAACGGGACCACTATCGGCAATAGATCGACTTTAAATTTTATCCCCAATGGTGGAATTGGAATCACTGCAACTGATAATGGCGGATCGAATTCAATTGATATCGCTCTGTCAGCCTCAGGTGGTGGTGGCGGCGGTAGCGGAACAGTCACCTCTGTAGGCATTACAAATCTCGGCGGCGGTTTAACAATCACGAACTCTCCCATTACAACAAGTGGGGACATCAACATTGAGATAGATAACCCGGGCGGTGGGGCCCCCTCCGATGCTGAATACATTATTGGAACAGCAGATGCAGGACTACCCAATGCTCAAGCTCTAGGGCCCCTATCTACTATTGAATACTCGGGCAGCATACTCATTAACAACACGAATGGCACAACAGGGACACTTGGATATGTCCCATTTGTAGATGGGTCTTCGGACAAACCATTCATTTTGGGCAACAATATTATGCTCCCATACTTCACACCAGCTTAAGGATAAAAATCATGGCACCTGCACCAAATTTTGCTATCGGCAATAATATTCTTACCGCGAGTCCGGGACCTTTAGGATCCATAGGGATAGGATTTAATATTATGACATCCCTGGCAACCGGGGTCGAAAATATCGGGATTGGGATAAACTCACTCACAACGAACGAATATGGCTCTTATAATATTGCGATTGGGAATGGAGTCCTTAATAGCAACACAACAGGCGCTGCCAACACAGCGGTTGGAAATTCAGCCCTTAACTCGAACTCCACTGGGGCAGAGAATACCGCGATTGGGTATAGTTCGCTTTCATCCAGCGGCAGTGGGTATAAAAATGTAGCGATCGGCTATAATTCTCTAAAATTTGCTTACACCACTATAGAATGTACGGCGGTAGGTGCCGACTCATTAATACAAATGGAGGGAGAGGGGAATACGGCTATTGGGTCGTTTAGTGGTTCCGGCACACAGTCTAACTACTGTACATTTTTGGGGGCATCTACTCTCGCTTCTTCTGGAGTTGAAAACTCTGTTGCTATCGGACACTCCTGCATAGTAACGACGAATAACTCAGTTGTTCTGGGTAATAGCGGCTCTCAAAGTTCTTTCGTCGGGATAGGGACATCCTCTCCAGAATACGCCCTCCATATTGGCTCAGATAGTGGCCTAGATCCTGAAATCTTCATGAACCCAACTGGTGGCACTACGCCACCGCCTGGGACAGGGATTGTATTAAGTGCTTTTGAAAATTCATTGAATGTGTCTAGCCCATCGGCAGGGCGCTCAGGAAGGGCTGTAACAGCTAGAACCGGGGGGGCAGATGACACCTGTGGCAGGGCCACCCTTAACGGAACCGTTAACGTTGTCATCAGCACAACAGCCGTTAGAACAGATTCTATAATCTTATTAACCCCGATCCTTACAGGGACGCTGGGCGGCATAATAATCGTCGACAGCATTAATGACGGTGTTTCATTCAGCGTTCATAGCAGTCAAGTCGCAGATGACACAGATTTCTTCTGGCTGATCGTTAATCCGACACAATTAATATAATAAAAGGAAAAAGATAATGAACCCAGCTGATTTTGCCATCGGATATAACTGCCTCTTAAACTCAACGGGTTTGAACTCAAATGTAGCCATCGGATTCGACATAATGACCTCAGTAGCGCCTGGGGCATCTAATGTAGCAGTAGGAAGAAGCATCCTTCTCGAAAACGAGGGGAGCGGAAACGTAGCCCTAGGGATTGAGGTATTGAACTCAAATACTACTGGCGCCGATAATATCGGCATAGGGAACATAGCACTATTCTCAAATATCTCCGGCAGCCGAAACGTAGCAATTGGCGCTCAAAGTTCCGTAGCAAGCATATCAAACAGTGATAATGTGGGGGTGGGCACTGGCTCACTTCTTAACATGAGGGGAGACCAAAATATAGGAGTTGGCACGAGTGCATTGCACGGGTCAGCGGTACAGGAGGATAACACAGGGTCGAATAACGTGGCTGTAGGGCATGAAGCTCTACTTAGCAACGCCGCAGGAAGTTCCAATATTGGCATAGGGGACATAGCACTATTCTCAAATATCTCCGGCAACCGAAACGTAGCAATTGGCGTTCAAAGTTCCGTAGCAAGCATATCAAACAGTGATAATGTGGGGGTGGGCGGTGAATCACTTCTTAACATGAGGGGAGACCAAAATATAGGAGTTGGCACGCGTGCATTGCGCGGGTCAGCGGTACAGGAGGATAACACAGGGTCGAATAACGTGGCTGTAGGGCATGAAGCTCTACTTAGCAACGCCGCAGGAAGTTCCAACATAGCGGTCGGGCCTTCATCTCTACTTAACAACACAACGGGCGATTTCAACGTAGCGGTCGGGTCTTCATCTCTAAATAGCAACACGATAGGCAGTAATAACGTAGCGGTTGGGAGACAGTCTCTACAGTACAATACAGAGGGCAATGCCAACATAGCGGTTGGGACACAATCTCTACAGAGCAACACGACGGGCAGCTCCAACATAGCGGTTGGGTTTGTATCTCTATTTAGCAACACGACGGGCAGCTCCAACATAGCGGTTGGGTCTTCATCTCTTACTAGCAACACGACGGGCAGTACCAACTTAGCGGTCGGGCCTTCATCTCTATTTAACAACACGACGGGCAATTCCAACGTAGCGGTTGGAGGTTCATCTCTATTTAGCAACACGACGGGCGATTTCAATTCAGCTTTTGGGCCTTCATCTCTTACTAGCAACACGATAGGCAGTAATAACGTAGCGGTTGGAACTTTATCTCTATTTAGCAACACGATAGGCAGTAATAACATAGCGGTTGGGAGACAGTCTCTACAGTACAATACAGAGGGCAGCTCCAACGTAGCGGTTGGAGGTTCATCTCTAAATAGCAACACAACGGGCGATTCCAACATAGCGGTTGGAAATTCATCTCTAAGTAGCAACACAACAGGCACTGCCAACATAGCGGTCGGGCCTTCATCTCTAAATAGCAATACAGAGGGCGGTTTCAACATAGCGGTTGGAAATTCATCTCTATTTAGCAACACAACGGGCAGTATCAACATAGCGGTCGGGCCTTCATCTCTACTTAACAACACAACGGGCGATTTCAACTTAGCGGTCGGGCCTTCATCTCTAAGTAGCAACACGACGGGCGGTAATAACATAGCGGTTGGGTCTTCATCTCTTACTAGCAACACGACGGGAACGGATAATGTGGCTTTGGGGCTGAATAGTTTAAACGGGAATGTTACCGCGAACGAAAGCGTGGCGATCGGTAATAATGCCCTACTAGCATCAGATACAATGAATAATACCGCAGTGGGCACGCGCGCCTTAAACACTCTTACGAGTGGTAGTAGTAACGTCGCTTTGGGGTGGGAGGCTGGTGCAACGGCAACAAACCTCCAGGGCTGCACATTATTGGGCCCTCAAACCTCTGCTACTAACGGTATAAACAATTCCGTTGCCATTGGGGCCAGCGCTTTTGTAAATACCTCTAATTCTATTTCTTTAGGGGTAGGGTCGGCGGGAGTGAGCAGCTTTGTCGGGATAGGTAACCCATCTCCTGCTTATGCCTTGGATATAGGGACATTTAACTCTCTTCCTCCTGAAATCAAGTTGCAAAATGACGCTACCACGCCTGCAGCACCTGTATCAGGAACAATAATAAGAACTGTAAGCAACGCTCTCCGTGTAGAAAGCGGTTCTCTTTCTAGAACCGGTATAGTCGTTACAGCGAATAACACTGGAGCAGCTCAAACCTGTGGTAGGGCTACTCTTGCTTCTGGGAATGTCACAGTCGCATCAACAGCTGTCACGGCTAACTCTATAATCGTAGCTACAAAACACTTCCCATCGAGTGACAATGATGGTGTTTTAAGGATCAGTGCTATCGTCCCCGGCGTCTCGTTTACGCTTACTTCTCACAAAGGAGGAGACACGTCTACAGTCAGCTGGATAATGGTGAACCCATAATGGCATTAGAGAAAAACAAAACAGGCAGTTATACCCAAGTAGGACCAGGAACTGAGCTATTTACTATAGATCTTGGCGTCGATGTAGTCGCAGTTATCAAGTACTTCTATTTCTCGATCGACGCAGGTCTAAACACGGCTATTGTCCGTATCACTGCCGATGCTATCCCTACGTTAGGTGGGGCAGGAAGATTCTATGCCTCAAATGGGAATGTCTCTTCTGCTGTCGTTGTGGATAATGATAGACAGGTTATCATTAGCGTAGATGCTGCAGACGCCCATGCACGGTACATAAATGTTTCTCTCCTGCAACCTGCTGGACAAGTATTCTCATATGCGATGAGCTATATAGAGATTCCACAAGTAGTACCGTCACCTTCTGCTAGTTTTTCAAACGATATCACTCAGTTCCAGAACGTACAGAATGCGCAGATATTCATTGCCCCTGCCAACGTTGCGACACTCATAAAGTCTATATATGTAACGAGAACGACCGGGACCCCAGTGGCTCATAAACTTTTTCTTAATACAGAACAATATTCTGATTTTGAGACACCAATAGCATCAGGGACAGTAGGATTTAATATGCCTATATATCTATCCCCTGGAGATGGTCTTTTTATAGCGACAGATGTTTTAAATGCCTCGGATAACATTGTGTACGTCTCTTACACGACGAATACGTAAGGAGATGTATGGCATTCGAACTTACATATCAAACTCTTTATGATACAATTTTATCGTATTTAGAGCGGGATGACTTAGACGTTAAAGATAATATTCCCGTCTTTATCATGCTCGGCCAAAGACGCATTTCCAAGGATTCTAAGACACTTGGCCTTGAGGTCTATATGACTGGCAACTTTACCCCCGGGAATGGTGTTCTTATAAAACCCGCCCGATGGAGGAGTACGATTACTTTCAACGTAGGGAGTAATGGCCCTGGATTTAACACCAGGAATCAATTGCTTCTTCGTAGTTATGAGTTCTGCCGCGAATATTGGCCTGATGACACAGAGACAGGATTTCCTAAGTATTTTTCTGATTACGGGTACAACAACTGGTTAATTGTTCCTACGCCCGATATAGCCTACCCATTTGAGGTGGCTTATTCAGAGCAATCACAGCCATTGGATCTAACCAATCAGACAAACTGGCTTACAGAGAACGCACCTGAATTGCTTATTTATGCTTCTCTTTTGGAAGCGATGATCTTTGTTAAAGACGATGAGCGTGTTCAAACTTACAAACAGTTCTATCTCGAAGCGCTTATCGGTCTTAACGCTGAAGATAAGGGCCGTATCACCGATCGTTATTCGAAAAGGACAAAAGATTAATGTCATATACAAATATTTTTGGTGGTACACCTATACAGCCCTCAGATGTTAGTTACCGCGAAATTACACTAACAGAGAATATAACTCTTGTTTGGCCCTCATCATTCGTTGACACAACAGAAGTCGTCGCAAAGTTAATGGACGTAATATCAAATGGAGATATATTTGACATCAATATGCCCTCAGCAATGCAGGTCTCTGTCGGCGAAAGCGTTATATATAAGAATATGGGTGTTCAGGCATTCACTGTATATGACGCCGGTGGCGGAGAGATTATCCAAATAGATCCTGGAGAAGCATTTTATATATATGTCAAAGACAATACGACTGACGCTGGGATTTGGGGAGTCACGCAGTATGGGACAGGGGCATCCACCGCAGACGCTTACACTTTAGAAGGGTTTGGGTTAACTACCCTAGCTGCAACACTCAATACGGAATTCAGTGTTGTCGAAAAAGATGACGACTATACAGTTAGTGCATTGGACCGAGCAACTCTCTTTAAATTTGTGGGAGGACAAGCAGCATTTACGTTGCCCTCCCCCGCAGGTGCAGGTATTGGTAACGGGTTCTTCTTTTCGATTCATAACATTAGTGCAGCAGGTCAATTAACAATCATTCCTACGGGAGTCGGCGTTCTTATAGATGGCTTCGCAAACTTTATCATGAGGCCTACAGAATCATCTTTCTTCGTGACAGATGGGGTAAATTGGTTCTCCCTTGGATATGGAAAATCTACGTTATTTACAGTAGGAATCCTAAATAAAGTTGTTATTGGCCCTGGACCAGTTGTCCTGACAACGGCCGAAGCAAACCTTTTAGTCCATCAATTCTCAGGTAACCTTACCGGAAACGTTCAGATCACCTATCCTAATGTTAACGCTCAATATTATGTGAAGAATGAGACTATAGGCGGTTTCAGCCTCATTCTAACAATAGCTGGGTCTGCGAACCCGATAACTCTCATCCCTGATGCATCTCTCATCCTTTATTCGGATGGGACTGATCTCCATAGTATCCCGACTGAAGCGCCGGGCTCTGTGGCTTTCGCAGATGGAACAGCAGCACAACCATCCATTCGTTTTGTCAGTGACCAGACAACGGGTATTTATTTAGATTCTCTAGGCAATCTCGGGATCTCTGCGTCAGGTAATCCAACCGTTATTATTGATGGCAATGATTTGGCAAGCTTTGTCCCTATAAATTCTTTTAATGGAGGGTATCTTGATTATGGGCGTAATCTCTATTCTTTAATACGAGCTTACGACAATGGCTGATCATAAAATATTACCCCTAAAGCCCACTCCTGGCATTCAAAGAGACCTGACACAATTCGACAGCACGGGCTACATAGACGGGCAATGGGTAAGATTCTATAAAGGATACCCTCGTAAAATAGGCGGATTTCAGCTCTTAACGCCAGGATCGACAGAAATCACAAGAACTCTGTTCTCTGTTAAGAAATCCGAATCATTCGACTTATATATGGGGAGAGAATCAGGGGTTACGGTCACTAATTATCTTGTTTCAGGAGCAGCATCCCCAGAGATAGACAGGACGCCTTTAGACTATGTTCCTCATGAGAATAACCAATGGTCGTTTGAACTATTCAACACCCAAGTAGATGGCGTACCTACTCTATTAATTTTTGCTCACGTAGCTCACAAAGCGCACGACATTAGCAACACGACAAATGGTGAACTTTATTATGGGGATGTTAATAGCACGGCTCCCTTGACGCGAGTATATCAAGACTCTCCCACAAACTTAGTTCCTCTTATATATAATGGCGGCATCGTTGCTGTTCCTCCGTTCTTATTCGCGTACGGAAACGGGGGTGTTGTTTCGTGGTCAAAATCGGGAAATCCTCTTATGTGGGACGATGTCGATATCGCATCCATCGCAGGAACGAAAATTGTTGCAGGGTGGCGAACAAGAGGGAGTACAGCCCCTACTGTATTATTTTGGTCATTAGATAGTCTTATCAGGGGGACATTTATTTCTGAGGATCTTGGGTTTAGCTTCAACACAATTGAAGATGATATATCAATATTATCTCCTAGAAGCATCATTAAATACGATCAGGTCTATTATTGGGTAGGAGCGGATCAATTCTATTACTACAACGGCGTGGTCCAAAGCATCACGAATACATTTTCGACAGATTGGTTTTTTAACAATTTAAATAAAGAACAATCAGCGAAAGTGTTTGGAGTCAGCATTCGGCGATACAATGAAATTTGGTGGTTCTACCCTCGTGGAAACGCTACTGAATGTACACACGCTATTATATTCAACGTTAAGGAAAATATTTGGTATGACACACAGCTTCCTAGATCCCATGGGATATCTGCGAATTTATATACGTATCCGATCATGGCGGATTCGACAACGGTTATTAACCTTGACGCAGAAGTTGACCCAGAAACTAACCAGCGGCCGATAACATATCCTATATGGACCCATGAAAAGGGCAATAACCAGATTCTGTTTAATCAAATATTCGCGATCAGATCATCATTTGAGACAAATATTATGGATCTGTTCGAACAGAATGGAAATGACAGGCAATTACGTATTCGAAGGATTGAACCGAACTTCATCCAAACAGGGGATATGAACGTTAGGGTTATCAATCGCGGGTTCTCTCAGGGAGACCTGCAGCCTTCTCCCCTATATACGTTTAGCCCAGATCAATCAAAAATTGACATGAATGAGATGGGGCGTCTTGTAAGTCTTAAGTTCACGAGCGATACCCAGGACGGTTTCTATCAAATGGGCAAGGTTCTTTTGAATATCGCCGAGGGTGACGTGAGACCGAAGAGTTAGCGTATGACAGCGATAACATTACCTGTAAAGATTGATTTTAAGACATGGGCTCAACAGATAATTGAAGATTTGCCGAATATAGAAATGCCCTTTCCGGGAGAAGAAGAAGACTGGGAAGATTGGGTTTCAAAAATCATTCTGAATAACCCAGGTATAGATGTTCCAATCGCCAAATATCTGACTTATAAGACATCGGAGCATTGGAGAGAGTGGGCTGAGCACTTTGTTGTGATAGTGCAATCCTCATAGCACAATTGATAAATATATCTTTTTGAATATATAATAATAGTCAAGTTATTGTTATACTGTAAAGTAATTACACATTACTTATACTGAGAATAACTTGGACACACAATTCTTACAAAACAATATTCCAGCACCTTATCAACAGAGCTTGCAAGCTGATACTTCTAACCTGGCTAGAGGTGGGAGTGCAAAAGCTCCTAAAATGGTTGTTGCTCACTTCAGCAAAAAAGAATTGGATGATCTTGATGATCTTCGTGGCCACAGTGCCAGAGATTCAACAACAGGTTATCGGGAATACAAAGACTTAGAATATCTCCTGGAAAATCCGCACATCCGCGCTCACATAGAATCGCATGTAAGAGGAAAAAGACGTCACCGAGCAATGGGTGGATCAATGGGCTCCGATATGGCTTCAATGGGTCGTAATGGCGACAATGAAATGGCGCTTATTACCCCTAAAACTGCCCAAATGTTCGACGGTATGGCAGGTCAACAGAGTATTAATCCTCACACCAACAAGCCTGAATACTTCAGTTTAAGTGGCGCTTTTAGCGGCCTTGGTAGCTCTTTAAGTTCTGGATTGTCCAGCGCAGGAAGTGCCATGGGAAGTGGATTATCCTCTATGGGCTCAGGCCTTCAATCTGCTTATACAGCAGCTTCTCCTTACGCCAAACAATTCGGAGAGGCTGCGGCCCCTCATGCGCAGAACTTTGCAGCCCAGATGACACCTCATCTAGCTCAAGGTCTTGGCAATGCAGCGCAATCTTGGGGGCAAGGACAAGATTTCAGAAGTGCTCTCGGCCAAGGGATGAGAGGCGGCATGCAAAGCGGTCTTCAATCCATGGGAAACAATGAGAGTAATCCTGCCTGGATGCGTGGAGCCTCTCAAATGGGCGGCGGCATGATGAATGCCTACAACAATAGACAAGATATGGGCGGTGCTTTCCGTCAACAGCTATCGAATCAAATGCCTGGAATGACGAATTACGGCATGAGCCAGATGGAACAAAGAGGGGCTCCCCAGTGGGCCCAACAAGGCTTACAGGGGATGGGTAATACAGCTCAACAGGGTCTAACTGGTGGAGACTGGAGGGGTGCTGCGCGTCAAGGAGCAGCTAATACATTCGGTGCAGGCATGAATCAAGCTCAACAACAAATGCCTCAACAGTGGCAAGGAATGATGGGCGGTCTTAACCAAGCAGGTCAAGCCGGCATCAGAGGACAAGGTGACTGGAGACAGGGAGCAGGGCAAGCCTTCGGCGGTGCAATGCAAGGCGCACAGCAGAGCATGGGGCAAGGAATGCCGCAATGGGCACACCAAGGCATGGATCAAGGTCGTCAAGTAGGACAGAGCATGTTTGACACAGGAATGCAAGGTGGAGATTGGCAAAATGCTGGGCGTCAAGGTTTAGGCCAGATGGGCCAGAACATGATGCAGAGCTATGCGCCATATGAACAGGGCTACCGCAGCTAATTAAAAACTTTCGGTGAGAGGCAATGTTATGAACCCGGAAATTCTAAACGAAAACGTTCCGTCCCCCTTTGACTCTCAGAAGAGTCCGCAACAACAGGAAGAAATGCCTGTAATTGTTGTTCATATCTCTAAAGATGAAATCAAATCATTAGATGATCTACAAGGGGGGGCCTCTTTCGACGAAGAGACGGGTGTAAGAGAATACAAAGGAATTGCAAAAATCTTCCAGGAGACACCTGAACTCGCCGAGATTTTCGTGGCCGCTGGGAAAGACATTACAGATAATGGAAAGTTAGATAATCCTGATTTTAAGACAATTTATGAAGAAGCGAAGAAAAGGCTTCCTAATTATCAAGAATCTCCTGCTGATTATAATCCAGAAATTGAGAAAGCAGCTGAACTTGGCGAAGGTGGAGACACAGAGCTTGTTATCTTCCCAACCATGTTGGCTGACCTTTTGGATGAAATCAGAGGGGAAAGAAAGATCAATCCTCGTACAGGATTAAGAGAATATAGCTGGAAGAATCTTAAGAATTCATTCTTGCGCGTGGCTGCAACAGTCGCTGGCGGTATAGCTGGAGCTTATGCAGGACAACCTGGGGTGGGTGCCGCTCTTGGAAACTTGGCAGGGCGTATGGCGACGGGGCAGAGTGCAGGCAGCGCTTTCCTGCCAGCCGCTAAGAACTATGGTTACACGATGGCGGCTCAAGGAGCCGCTGGCTTAGCAAACAGCGCCTTTCCAGGGATGGCAGAATCGGTAAAAAATGTCGCAGGGACTGGATTCTTCGGGAATGCTGCAGGTAAGTTCCTGAATCAGGGTCAGGGTATGGGATTCCTCGGAAATACGACTGGCAGCCAATCTGGCTGGGGCGGCGCGTTAGGAAGCGATTACGGCGGCCTAGGAGGTTTGTTAGGCGTGGGCGGTAGTAATTCTGCTAGCGCTTCTAACCCGACTCCTCAGAGTGCTGTAGGAGCTGGAAATGCCTCCGCAGCAGCAGCTGAATCTGGTAGAACAGGCTTTATGAAAAGCCCGCTTATGAGTGTATTATCGAGTCCGGCGACTCTAATGCTTGCCTCCACAGCTCTTCAGATGAAAGGTCAAAAAGACGAAAGAAGAGAGATGGAGAAGATTAATCGGCAAGGTTCTCAAGCATTTAAACAAGCCGCAACAGATCCTAACATGACGAGAAGTCTTCCTGGTCCTACATGGATACAGAGGGTAGTGTACAAGCGTGGTCCTGATGGGCAGATGTACCCAGCTACTGAAGCTGTCCCAGTATACCCAGGACAACCAGCACCAATAAATCAACAATTGCCTCCTCCTGATGCCGATCCTAACGCTGAAGCCTCACCTGCCTTTAGAAGCGGAGGTCGTGTAAAAAGAGCAAGGGGCGGAAGTTCAGGGGCCCCTAGTCGAGAATACGGTTATTATGACTCTGGCAGTAGCGGGGACAGTCATTCGGCGGCAAACAATGCGGCTATGAATAGTTATCTAGCTAGTCTAGATAGTGGAGGTGGCAGTAGTGGAGATGCGTCTGGTTATGGTAATTCTCCATACACTTCTGCAGACAAGCAAGCCCTTAGTAGCCATATACATGAATTAGCAAGCAGACCTGACTGGGGCCATCATGGAACTGCATCTACACCCCATTCTACTCCGAGCACATGGCAATCTCAGCTGGGAGCCGTGGCCCCTCTTTTAGGGGGGGTACTTGGCGGCCCAATTGGTGCTCTTGCAGGTTCTGGTGTCGGTGCTTTTCTAAGACCACCAACCACAGGGCAGATGGCAATGGATAAGGTTGTTGATACGTTTATACCTGGAATGGGTGGACTAGTTAATGAATTTGGCCCGAGCTTTAGTCAAATAAAAGATGTGCTCACTGGCAATATTGAAGGGATTCCCTTCCAGAAAGATGCTGGAGGAAGCAGAGATGACGCTTCTGGTTATGGTAATGCGCCACAAGGCCATTCTAGAGCAAGTGAAGAAAAACGTTTTAAGATGGACAAAGAGAGTGTTAACCCTTCTAGGACTAGAGGAAGAAGTCTTCCTGGTCCTACATGGATACAGAGGGTAGTGTACAAGCGTGGTCCTGATGGGCAGATGTACCCAGCTACTGAAGCTGTCCCAGTATACCCAGGACAGCCAGCACCAATAAATCAACAATTGCCTCCTTTTAAAAGAGGTGGACGCGTGAATAATGGTATGAATCCTATGCACGGGAATCAGGCCGGGTATATCGGGGGCCCTGGGAAAGGGCAAGATGATAAGATCCCTAAAGATGTACCTGAGGGGAGCTATATCATCGATGCAAGTTCAGTTTCTATGTTTGGCGATGGTTCCAGTCGCGCTGGGAAAGATGAACTAGATAGAGCAGTCGCTCTTATCAGAAAGAAAATGCCCATTCCTGCTCATAAACTAGCAAGGGGCGGAAATATCGGCAAGAGGATGATCCCAGCGATGTTATCAGACGGAGAATATGAGATTGACCCCATGACAGTCACTGCGATTGGTGGAGGATCTAATAAAAAAGGCGCTAAATTTTTAAAGTCTGCTGTTAAACAACTGCGCCAGCATAAAAATAGCAATGGGGATAGATTGCCTCCTAGAGCTAAAGATTTAATCTCTTACCTGAAGGGAGCCTCATAATATGCCTCGTACATATTATTATCAATCTCAAAACCCTCCGAATTTTTACACTGGTCAACTCGATCCAGACTTTCAACCGATAAATTTAGGATTAGATCCATACGACCCTCATGGACGAGCCCCTGAATTAGGCCCCGCACCTGATCCGCACCCTGCTTTGCCTGCAGGCTATACAGGGACAAGCATGCCACAGTACATGCATGATGCTGTCTATCGTTTGTTACATAGTGCCGATATAAATGCGCAAAAGACGTATGAACCTTATATGGGACAAAGGTTTGCACCACAGACTACAACAGAACGTGGGGCAAAGACTTCTATGCAGGGAGCTATTAACGCCCCAGTACAACAAGGCGCATATGACCGAGCTATGGAAGCTGCCCAAGAGGTTATGGGACAATCCGCCATGGGAGAAGAAGCTCAGGGTCTCTTAGGTATTGCCGCCATCAATCCATCCCGGAAATATGGTCAGTACATGAATCCTTATCAAGAGAAGGTTTTAGACGTACTTGAGCGTAGAGCCAATAAGAATTTAACTGAGAATATTCTTCCCAGCATTCGTTCTAACTTCATTAGCCAAGGTGCTTACAACAGTGGTAAGCGGAATGAGATGGAAGCAAGAGCGGCTAGAGACATGCAAGAATCTCTTATGAATCAACAAGCTGGCGTCTTAAGTCAAGGGTATGAGAAGGCATTAGGACAAGTTAACATAGATCAACAAAAGGCATTACAAGCTGCCAATCTCTTATCTAATACTTCTCAAAGTGATCTATGGCGTCAAGGGACGACTGCAAAAGACGTGATGAACCTAGCTTCTCAAGCACAGCGTGACAAACTGATGCAACTCGATGTTTTAAGTCAGATGGGAGCACAAGAAAGGGCTTTAGAACAACAAAAGAACGACTTCGCTTTTGAACAACATTTGGCGGCCCACGAGTTCCCATTCCAACAACAAGCTCGTTTAAACGAGGCTGTACGGGGATTGCCGGCTACAGGACAATATACGCGCCAAACTACCTACACTCCACAATCTGCGCCTGTTACGAGCCCATACTCAGCTATGGGTAACGCACTAGGGGCGTTCGGAGCGGCACAAGCTTCAAGGCAATCTGCAAGAGGCGGCCATTTCGCACAAGGAGGCCCCGTAACAGCTGAGCCTATGCAGCAGAATCCATCTCCAGAGAGAGAGAGAATGTTAGGTGTCGCTGGTGATTTTGTGTCTGGAAAGCATGATCTCAACCCAGGAATGATGATGCTGGCACATATGTACGGGAATATGGGTAAGCACCATACCCCAGGAAACATGTGGGCATCTATGAATAAATCTATCCAACCTGGTGTAGAGGCATTTGAAAAGTCTCACCAAAGAAATAGTGATAATCAGCTACAAGCAGCGAATCTGTTTAGGCTTATAGATCACTCCAGATCGGAAGAAAGAAAACATCAAGACGCGCTCTCACAAAAGAAAGATGAATTGGCTTTGGATAAGGCTTACAAGATGGGGCTATTAGATCTGAATAGAGGGAAAGCCCATGCAGGCCAAGAGGTGAAGAGCAACATTAAAGAAGTTAACGGTAAGCTATATAACATAGGGATAGACCCTACAACAGGCAGGCACCAAGCGACGCTTGTTGAGGGTGTAGAACCCCCTAGCGAAATCAATATGTCAAAGTTAAATGCTGTCGATAAAAAGGCATTAATGGACGCTCAAGCGTTCCTAGGGTCTTCTAGCTCATTCGGCCAAACACTGGATGAATTAGAGGTTGAGGCAGCGAAATTAAATACAGGTCCTACCATCTCTACAATGCTGCCGAATAAGGATGACAGTTTCTTAACAGCTGCTGGGAAGGGTATATCAAGATCATTAGGGGCAACCCCTGGGGATCTAAGCGATGTGGGTAAATTCGAAAATCTAACGAATGACCTTGTCCTTAAGGGCGGGAACCAGCTGAAAGGCAGCACTGTCCCCCTTGGAAAACTTAGAATGATGGAGAAGACCAAACCTGAGCTATCGAAAACACGAGAAGCGAACCTAGCGTCCATTAAACATTACAAAGATGATTTGGAACGTGGGAAAGAAGCTTCACAATATATCATAGACAAGGTTATGAGTGGTGTACCTTCCCCGAAGGCAATTGCAGCTTTTGAAAGATATTGGGATGATAAACAAGCCTCCGTTAGAAAGAATGCCCCATTTAATAAAACTCCAGATGATTACCTAAATGGTAATGCTCGGGATGAATCTAAATCAGCGATGATTAGGGAGGGCTCTGCTAAGGAAGCTATTAAAATGGTTGCACCGGATGGACGTATTGGCATGATCCCATCTCAGAATGTTGAAGCTGCTATGAGATCGGGGTTTACTCGTGGGTAACAAATTAAACTTTGAGGATTTTGGTGGGAAAGAAATTCCTTTCTCACAAGAAGACCCTAAATTAAACTTTGAGGATTTTGGCGGGAGCGAGATTAGCAAACCGCCAGAAGAAGCAAAGAAAGAAGGAGCGCTTCCACGTGATATCATGAGGGAAGAACCTAAGCCAAGGGCGAAGAAATCTACTTCTCTATACGATACACTAAAAAGTGGAGCTCAATCTTTCTCGAAAGGAGCAAGAAACGTAGCCGCAGGTATTGGGGATGTAGGGGATTTATTCTCCCTCCCGATAACAGCTACCTCAAGAGCCTTGGGGCTTTACGACTTTAAGCCTATGGGCGAGCAGATAGGACAAGGGATAGATACGGCGACTGGAGGCTATACAAAACCTGTAACGAAGAGAGAAAAGGTATCTGAGGCCGTGGCTCGGGCAGTTACCGGCATCCCTGTTTTAGGAGGTGGTGCGTCGGCTTTGATGAAGCTATTAGGGACCACAAGCCGGACAGGAAAAGTCGCAAAGGGTCTTAAGGATATAAGTGAGCTTACACCTCAGAATATAGGATCCACAGCACTCGCTAGCGGGACAACACAGCACATCCTTAACCAAGACCCAGAACAACCTTTGGTTGCTCCTCTGGCCGGGTTATTGGCTGCTATAGGTGGCAATGCTGCTTTAGGCGCGACCAAATTAGGGGCGAGGAGTCTAACAAAGGCAGGAAGATCAAAAACGAAGGCAATGATAGGAGAGAATCTTAGCGTTAATCCTGAGAAGGTAGAGGCAATGTTAGCGGCAGATATGCCCTTAACCCTTAATGCCGTCACTGATTCTGGGCCCGTACAAAGAGCTTACAATATTACAAGAAAATCTCCTTTTGCTGGTCCTATCATCCATGAGGCAGATCTTAAGCAATTGGCTCATATCGAGAATGTGACGGGGATGACCCCCGAATCTCTTAAGAATTTAACCCCTGAAGCCGCTGGTAAATTGGCAAAATCAGGCATTGATACCTATAAAACAAATCTAGGTAAAAAAATGGGGGACTATGAGTTAGAACTAGAGAAATATTTAAAACATGCGGACGCTAATGGTAATAATCTTGTTAATATTGATGCTCCCCTGGAGAACTTATTAAGCAAACTCACGAAGCTAAAGGGTCCCGCAGCACAAGAATCCTTCATGAAGACACCAATAGGGAAAGACTTAAACTACCTTCAAAAGCAATACGCTGAATTTGGTGGAGCAATCCCTTATGAGAACCTTAAAGCCTTTTTGGCTAATCTCCGTGAGAACAAGATAACTACGTTTGGTCTCATCGGAAAGAAAACCCAAGGGGAGATCAAGCATCTCGAAAAGGGCCTCACAAAATCAATCGGAGACTATTTTTCGTCTATAAGCCCTGAAGCAAAAAAGATTTGGGGGGAACGGAACGCTTTCTATTCCCAATATGCACAAGATGTAAAACCTCATTTTAACGACATCTTAAAAGCATATAAGAATTCAGAGCCTGCAGCTTTCAATAAGATATTCTTTGAATCTAAGAACTCGGCTAGGAAGCTTAAGCCACTCTACGAGGCTTTCTCTCCCGATGAAGCTCAAGATTTTACGCATATGTTCCTAAACAAATTAGGAGCCGCTAATCGTAAGGGCGATTACAATGCCTTCACAATGGCTGATAAATTTAGAGGGCTCCCAAAGCCCACACAACATGTTCTTTTGTCAGGATTTGATAATGAGTCCCGAAAGAAGTTCCCAAAGGTTGTAGATGCAGTTAGGGCGTTAGGAGAAGGTGCCTTAGAGGGGAATCCTTCCCAGACAGCGTATACTCAAAATTTCATAGATACTTACAATAACTTGATGAAAAAGTCACAGATAGGATTGGCTGCGCTCGCAACAGGGAATCTACCTCTTGCAACGACAACAGCTGCTTTAGCAGCAGTACCTATTATTGCGACTAAATTCGCGGCTAAAAAGATATTCACGAATCCTGATTTTATTAAAGGCATTTATGATGGTATGAAAGCGAACCCGAAGCAGGCCCCAAGATATCTAGAAAGCCTTACCAGAAGAGGGAAGGCAGGCCGTTTAATCCTTACAGAAATTCAAACTATGCTGAATAATCAGGACGCAGAACAAGAGAGACCAGGGTAGACGCATTTTAGATGCGCCTACAATTTATTAGCATTCTCGATAACTTCTAGTTTGTGCTTGAGATCTTCTACCATGACTTGAAGTTCGTTTGTTTCTATGAGCTTACGTCGAATGTCGAAGTGCTCAAGGATCTCTAAAGATTCTGCAGGTGATATTTCAGCATTGATCATCCTGTCACAAATATCATCACAGGCAAGCCCAATACCCTCCAGGGTGGAAAGATTATATGGATTAAGCTTAATTAGTCTCCCTTTCCCAAAGTAGTGTGTGCGCTCGATAAGGAGCCTGGAAGCAGCTACATCTCCATTCTTTGCTTGTTGGACGACAACAGCGACGATATCTTCCATATTCTGTTCGCCTATGACATCCAGATATGTTTTGCTCTTCGTCCTGCTGCCTTTTGGCCTTCCTGTCCCAAATTTATTGCCTGGCTTGAATGTTCCGGCGTGTGTTTTTTTTGGTTTAATTAGTATGTCCAAAATATTCCTCTAATACTCATTTATTCTATACTGTCAAGTATATCTTGTATATTATACTCATCATGCGCAACAAAATAAAGCGCATTTCTTGATTTGAATATCGGGCACTCTTTACCTGTCAAAATATTCCTTTTCTTATCTAATTCTGACTTAGTGTCCTTTGACGTATTCGCATACTTAGAAGGGATTATATTGCTGAAATTAAACGTTACAAATGGGATAACATTCTCAAATCCGGTCTGGATAGGTTCTGGTTCAATAGGTGTTTCTGGGGGCTCATTATCGCTCTTGAATTCATCCTCATTCAACATATGCCTTATAACTATATATCGATAAAGAATCTCGTTCTGGCGCTTCTCTTGATGGAAGAAAGTGTTAAGAGTGGGATCATTGAAGTGTTTGATGGTTTCCTTTTTAACTCCCTTAAACAACTCATAAAGACGGGACTGAGTTTCCTTATCTTCTGTCTTTCTAAAAAAGAATATTTCCGGCTCTTTGTATTCTATCATTTCGCTTAATATCTAAATGTTTGCTGTATAGATATATTATAGACTAAGTGAAAGACAATCAATGTGGGATTCCTTTCCCTCATTGTCATTGACCAACAATTTATGATATTGTTTATTTTGTGTATGTCCCAAGCATACGGCGTGCCATATCGTACAAATAATGAGTACCCCTCTTTTCAGAGGATAATGTGGGAGAATGGCCCACTATGAGCACGCACTAACGAACAAACTTGGATACGCTGCCAACCCCTTATGTTTTTGGCGTGCCTAGTCCTGTCACTATATAATTAAAATTCCAATCGGCCATTTCCTCAATTTTACTCATAGCGAAGGCGAATAAGTCGTTATAATCTTTATTATAGTTCTTATTGTCCTCGCTAGGGAAAAGACCTATTTTAAAAGCTAATTCATAAGCCATTTTGAGAGATTCAGTCCGCAGACTCAGTTTTTCATGATTTTGTAATTTGGTCATCATTCTAATCCCTTAGAGTGCGATACCCCTCAGAAAGGGATATCGTCATCTATATAGTCATCGTTTGTTTTCTTTTGAGATACTGAGTTTGCATCAGGTGTAACACGATTATCGAGAAGAACGAGCCTGCCATTAAAACGAGGGATAAGGACTTCTGTGACAACATGTTCCTTATTATCTTTATCCATCCATTTCCTAGTTTGTAGCTGCCCTTCGAGATAAACCTTTGATCCTTTTTTAAGATATTTCTCGGCAATTTCACCGAGTTGCTCGTTCATAATAACGACTCGGTTCCACTCCGTTCTTTCTTTTTTCTCACCTGTAGTCTTATCTTTCCAATGCTCACTTGTGGCGACGGATAGACGTACGGGTTTCATCCCATTCGTTAGTGTCTTAACTTCTGGGTCTTGGCCTAGATTGCCAATCAAAATAACTTTATTAACAGAACCGGACATATATTTTAGACTTTCTTTTTTTAGTTATGCTTACCGGTGGACTAATCTTAAAGTTCTGACATCTAATAACGCATTATCATAGTAAGACCCGGAGCCAACCGCTATAGAGCCTTTCAAATAATAAGAAGATTTAATGTCGAATTCTGCAATATTAAAATGATGCCGAATGTCTGATGCGTCTCTATAAAATGTAAAACCTGGCTTTGGCAATGCTGCTACCTCATTAAGAAACTCCACCAGAGAAGGGTCTATTTTGGGAATTATTGTTACAGGGATAACCTCTTCAGCCACAACGGCTCTTGGTGCCTTCGTGACCTCTGGCTCATTCTGGTACCCTAGGCAGTATCCAATCATAGATAGGATGCTACCTGATCTGCATGTTGAACTTTGTTTCTCTGCCAACTCATTATCCGCGGCAAAAGCTGTAGACATAAGTAGTGACGATATTATTAAAAACTTTTTCATTTTATATCCTTTTTCTCAATTGTAAAAATATCAGTGACGCCTAGGAGGCCCAGGACGAGCACAATGATTTGGTCTATGTTATCGGGAGTGAAATACATAACAACACTCCCTACGACGCCTATAATGCCTTTCCAAGTTGACACTTCTTTGAGGCGACACTTCATGTAGTCGAGCATATTGCTTCAGAAATTACGGCTAAATCAATCCAGAAGTCAGCGTTATCTTCGAAAACTCTGGCGACCCCTGTAGCCGTATCTTTCTTCCCTTCTTTGTGCTCGGAAAGAATTTTTTCTTTGATGTCTTCTACAGAAAGTGTTGTCTCAAATCCAAGATCGCTTAATAAGCGTCTCACAGATATATTAGCACCAAATATTTTGTCTATGAGCGTTTCTTCAAATAATTTTATGGGGCTACATGTCATTCTACCATCCTTTTTTTGTTTACCTCCCAAACTATGTATGTTGGAGGTATGAAGATTGCTAATCCGATAATAACACCACAAAGAATATCCAAAATTTAGCTCTCTAGCATTTCGATCATTTCATCGCTTTTGGATGTCGCCTTTTCTTCTGGGACATCATCGCTCCATAAGGATTCTACACCTTGATCGATTGTTATTTTATCTTCTGTCGTTGAATCATCTACCTCTATGGCTGCTATTATATCAGCAGTTTTAGGAAGATACTTACACAATTGTTTGATCGCGGTTTTTCTCCTCATAGCACTGGGATGTGTCTGCCAAGGTCCATTCCTGAAAGTCTTAGATGTTCTCATGATAGCATCGACTTCTTCCATGGTGAGTATCTCGGATTGGATAGTCCCCCCTACAAGCTTTGCGTAGGCATAAACACCAATGCAAGCCCCTCTATCTTTAAGGCATGGTCTATGGACAAGTTGTTCTTCTGTCCCATAGGACACGTAGAACTCATCATTTTCATAAACTTCCTTAGCAACTATGGAGAGGACTTTACCTGTCCTTAGAACGAGTTCTATGAGGCCCTGATATCCTATCTGGACCTGGACTTCCTTACCATAAGGGATAAGGTGGACGAGCCCCAGGTGATCTCCTGGCTCGAGTCCTAGCATTGCACAACGCATGATAGCGTTGATAAATGATAGGGGATTACAGGCAGCTAATTGTGGACTTTTTCGGATACAAGAGAGAGAGACGCTCGCCATCCTATCTGGGGTTAGATAGGATGGGAGAACTTTCTTCATCTTGTTCTTGAAATCGTCATTGGATAAGAAATCAACGACAGTTTCTGGCTTCTTTTTATTAACGATTTGGTTCATTTTCGAGCGCTCTTCTTTCAGCCGGTGTTAATTTTTTATAAGCCTTAAGTTCTGACTTCTCGAATTTGTGGGGCTCGTTTTTATTTCTCGGCAGGCTTTTAGGACCTTGTTTCTTATAGATTCTCATCATCAAAGCCTTATCGGATAACCCTAGATAATCAGCGGCCTCTTTTAAAGAAAAGGGCTTCCCAGAGTCCTCTTTTTTTTTAACATCTTCGATTGTATCGGCAGGCTCTGCTGGTCGGATGGGTTCTTGAGGTGCCATAGAAAATTCCGCGTCAGGAGCTGGAGGAAGCCCAAAGACAGAGGAGGTTTCGCCTCCTGATGGCGCGACATGTTCTTTATTCTTTGTATAAAGTGTTTCGAGAAGATGATCGTTCCAATCCTCCATAAACCACTCAAAAGCTGCCTTTGTCGTCTCAAATGAGAATCCATGGGATATCATTGTCTCAAAAACATATTTCTTTAATTCTAATATTTCTTTTCTATCCATTACCTTATTCTTAATGTTCGTGTTGTTGTTTCTTTACTGTACTTTTTATATATATCAGGGCTCTCGGCCTTCATAAGAAGAGTATCCAATCTATTACTCACTATTTCTCTATAAGTCGCTAAGATTGTCTTTCCATCTGTGTCCATGATGGAGAACGAGTCTGCGATTTTAGAACATATCTGAGTTTTATGTTTTTCCTCTTCCTCTTGGAGATTTTTTATCTTTTCTCGTATCTCCTTTAATTTATCTATCGTATATCTTGACTCCTCGTCAATGATTTTCGCTTCCTCATTTGTTGGACGCGGAAAAAGTTTTAGAATATCCGAGGTAGATTGAGGACTTGGTGGCACTCCTTTTTCGACGTGATCCAGCCAGAATCGCTTGCAGATTTCTATAATCTTTTCTTCTAACTTTAGGTTCCTTCTATATCTATAAGTTCTAAAATCTTGTCCCCCGATAAGGACAGCTATATCTACGTAGTCTAAATCGAGCACACACGCTTGATGCGCGACTTGCAGCCAATATTCACTAGGGACGATCTCTGAACCCTCAGGCCCCCATTTATGAGCATTGTGGAGGGTAGCTGTCTTGCATTCTAAGACGGCGTTCTCGCCAACGATTTTTCTATCGATATGAGAGACGATGAAGGGATATTCTTTGTGGACGAATGTTTCATCCGTCTCTTCTAACGTTTTCCCTGTCCTCTTGGCATATTCATTGGCAACAACGGCTTCTAGCGTTGTCCCCCAATAAACGGCGGGAACATCGGATATATCCGTAGGCTCTGTGACCCCCATCTTTAAAAAATAAATGTCGAGAGGGGAAGCCCATTTGCTTTTGCCAGCGATGGCTATAAGCTCTGTGCTCCCTATTCCCTTACGCCTTTTTTCTTTCTGCTCATTTGTGAGGGACATCGTGTGAATCCTCATAGAACGACGCGTTTAGTATCTCTTCCTGTTTTTGTCTCTCTACATCTTCGTTATAAACAAGAATATTGAATTTATGCATTTCTCGTAACTCTGAATGAATCATAATTGAATACCCTGTTTGGAGGCTCATCAGGATTAGGAATATAAACAGAAAAAAGTTTGTGATGTTATTGTTCATTTTATCAGTCTTTCTAATTTTTCTAGACGTTCTTGTATTGATATGCTTTCAATCTTATTGATTATTGTTATAATAACAACGAGAAACATAAAGATGAAGATTCTTCTGTCGGATTTATTTCTATTCATTTCTTAACCGAGGTACAGCACATTACGCCGATAAATAAAAACATTGACACACCTGCTAACAAAAAAAGTATGGTCATTTAAACTCCCTTTAAAATATTCCCCGCTAGCTCAGCTGGTAGAGCAAGTGGCTGTTAACCACTAGGTCGGCAGTTCGAATCTGTCGCGGGGAGCCATTTAGACGCCCAATGCCATTTCTGAAAATAATTTGTCACCCATGTGAAGTAAATTTATTAACAGATCAATCGCTAACTCTTTATATTTTTCGTCGGTTTTTAAAAATTGTTCAAGGACGTCTTCAATGAGAGGATTAATCTCATCGCCTACAATTTTATAGATTTTAATCTTATGTGCTTGTTTTTTTATGTCCAGATTGCTCGTGCAGGGTTCATCTCTTAAGCAAAATGAGTAAGTGTACGGTACATTTTTTTGAAAAAACAAAAGTGCACGCTCCCTGTCAAATAATTCTTTTGACACTTCTGTTTGTGAACCAAATTTAATGTAGGAGAGTGGCTTAAGAGTGACTCTATCCGACTTCTTAAATAGGTCTATTTTGGATAGGCCCTCTTTTCTGCCTTCTTCGGGTAAAGGAGAAAGCGATCTTTTTCTGCTTGCCCGTGTATATCCATGATCAACAGTTTGGCTATTATCTTCTGCTGAATAAGCGTTCATTGCTGTCCCTAAAAGCAGGGAAGCAATTATGAATAGTTTTTTAGTCATCTGTCATTTCCTTTAGTGAATCTCTTATCTCTTTTAATGTTAAGTTAATATTTCCTAGTTCTTCTTCTATATTCAGAAGTCCTTCCGAAAGTTCTGTGCGGCTCGCGTTCATCTCCAATGTTTTAATCATGCTTTCAAGGGGTATTATATCATGTTTGTTCCCTTGAGCCGAGGAGTGCAAAGTTCTTCTGTATTCAGGGAGAATGAGTTCATAAACATCATCCAACATATTTAAGATTTGGTCTTGAATGTCTGGTGTCATATCTTTTCTCCTTTAAATTTATCATTAACTTCTTTAACACTATATACAGCAGCTACTTCTTGCTTTCTTAACTGTATATGGCCAGGATCAAAAATCGTCTTAAAGTAATAACCCGATGTTAACCCTAATTCCACGGCTTCTACGGCCAAAATTTCATATCTATGATCCTTTCCATCCCATACGGCGCTGCCGTTTTCTTCAACATAAAAATCTATTCCCTCACCCCAATTATGCCAAGAAAAGCCTGGGATGGCGTTGGTAACGTGGAACCCATTAGAAGGTCCCACCTTACGAATGATAGAAGCTAGATAAGGAGCCCCTTTATCAATAAGCTCTTCTATTTTTGCGTTTATAACCGCCGTAGGCCTCGATTGTCTCCATAGCTTAGCTTGCTCCTCTAATGAGCGCAGACCGAAATAAGGGACGACGTTGATCCCATGCTTATCTGCCATATTTATTATGAGACAAAGCGCATGCTCCCCTAAGGCGGGGTTGATGTTTTTCCAACTAAAGGCCATTATCTTTTTCCTTCGAATTCCTCTAAAATTTCTTGCAATGAGTTGCTAATGGAATGTATATCGACGGCCATTGAAAATCCATGAAGTTCTTCGGCTTGATAAGAACTTATAGTCCCAAACTCTTTTTCTGCTTCAGAGCATTCTTTTAAAAGAACCCCCCAATAACGGTATAAAATCTCCTGCGTAAGACGGTCGTAGTCCGTTTCAATTATATTAGTTTTTTCAATTGTCATCGTCTTAAACTTTCTCGATATTCTTTGATCTTAGTACCTATTAATTGCATTAAAAAATTTACGCATTTGTTGGCGTAGTGGAAATACACAAAAGACAATACAGACATAACGATTACAAATAATATTTTATGTGTCATGATTCTTTTTTATCCCCTCCCTATTAGCATCATAGTAAGCCTTCTTACTCTTTAAGACCTTTTCCCTGTTAGTTTCATAGTAAGCCCTTCGGTTCTCCAAGATTTTTTTCTTATAGCGTTGATAATACTTCCTAGAGTATTCCCTGTCGAACTCCCTTTTATATTCTACCTTGTATTCTTCTTTAACCATTTATCTTTGTTGTTCCTATAGTACTCTTTTCCTTTTTCTAATAGCTTCTCCCTATTAGCGTCATAGTATGCCTTCTTGCCTTTTAGGATCTTTTCCCTATTAACTTCACGGTATTTCTTTTGACGCTCTAACACCTTGTCTCTGTTTTTTTGATAAGACTGTTTATGATGCCCCTGAACCTTACTCTTATTAGCCTCTATGTACGCCTTTTGAGCCTCCAAGAGCCTTTCTCGGTTCGCCTGATAGTAAACTTTTCTATATGCACAGATCTTGTCTCTGTTCCTCTGATAGTAAACTTTTCTATATGCACAGATCTTGTCTCTGTTCCTCTGATAGTAAGTTTTTTTAGCTTTTTTTTTGCTCTCTGTCCCCGTCATTGGTCCTCTGCATCCTCTTCTTCCTTATAAAGATCCGTAAGGATTTTATCCCTTAGGTATTCCCTATCTTCTTCTGTAAGTTCTTTCATACAAAACCTAACTCATTAAATTTATTTATTTTTAATTGAAAGAAAATCATTTGTAAATGATTATAATGCGCTGCTCATCACTTTTTTTTCATGCTCTAAAGCAGCTATAAGAGAAATGAGGGAAATCATGCGGGAGGGAGAATTTTTGATGTTGGCTTCTATTGTGTCCATGACGATGTCAAAAAGGATTGTTGTAAAGATTTCCATGGAATCGTCAACGAAGAAAGTCCCATCTCCTTTTTCTTCTGGATTGAAGGGTGTTTTGACGAAGATTGTCTTTTTTTTTGGAAAGTCTACGATATTATCCTTGCTCATTTAGGATCCCCCAATCTTTTAAGATAAGTGTGGCTTCTTCCGTTGTGTAAACTTCAAAGTATGGAACATTTTTATCTGCACACCATTCCTTAAAAAGGATCTGGCTCTCGTTCAACTTTTTCCCTTTATCTTTAAATTCTATGCAACCGGCCCCATTGTTCCACAAGAACACATAATCAGATACCCCATTAATCTTCCCCAATACCTTTAAAAGGCTCCCAAAGTTCCATTGAGTCCCATTTGAAACCTCATTGCAGGGATGAAACCAAATTGCGCTCAAGGAGCTTTGCATTGTCCATTGTTTTAGGCAAACAACGAATCTAGCGCACTCCTTGTGTTCTGCTTTTATGGACGCGAAGTTGAACGATGGGACAACCCTGGTCAGGAATAGATTAAAATATTTTTTGAAGGTTATTGCCGGTATGGACAAAATACAGTAAACGCAAGAATTATAATTAAATAATTATAATTAGTTTATCGTTTCAAGTATAGATAATGTTACAAGCCCCTAACCCATCCACACAAAGGAAATAAGATGGATGGGAGAGGAGAACGTGTGAAGATTTCATGTTTTAGCGATGATGTGGAAAGACATCAATGAAACTACAGACAACAATGACTAAGCCGTTAACTTTTAGGAGCCCTGGCTAGATAGTGTCTCTTCACGTTCTTGTTATACGATCAATCTAAATTCAGGTCAAGAAATATTTTTATGAAATCAAAAAAGTTCTCTGTTGCGCTTCGGTTGCCCCCCCCCATAGTATTAGTCTTGGAAAGATATCATGAAGCAACAGAGCCAAAGACATAAGGTGTAACATGACAAAGCGTAACGTCGATAAATTCATAGAAGCGATGCAACAGGATGGCCTTATTCCTCCCCCTAATATACAGGCCGATGGTGCATTCCATCGCTTTCCAGGTATAGGGAAGGGACCGAAGAACACGGCCGGTTGGTATGTATTAAATGACGACTATGGGGCCTATGGTGATTATAGCAGCGACCTTAGCAAAGGTTGGAGTGATACAACCGCCCCAGCGACCCCCATTGAAAAGAAAATACGCGACCAAAAGATAGCCGCCTCACAACGTCAAGCAGCTGATGACTTGGCAAAAAGCTATGAAGACGGTGCCATAAAGGCAGCTGCACAGTTTAGGATGTTCCCTCTCATAGGCGTATCGGCCTACCTAACCCGTAAAAAGATCGAACAAGATGGATCCCTCGGCGTCAGATTCGGTAAAGATGAGGGAGATGAAGTCTTCATCGCCGTTCCAAGATACGATATAGACGGTAAGCTCTGGTCTTTCGAAAAGATATATGAAGATGGACGCAAAAGCTCCTTCAAAGGGGGAAGGAAAAAGGGCTGTTTGCATCAGCTAGGGACTATTGACCCTGGTGCCACTATATACGTAGCAGAAGGGTTCGCGACCGCCTACAGCATCCATAAAGCGACCTCTAAGGGCGTGTTTATAACATTCGGCATCGGTAATCTAGAAGAGGTTACGTCTGCCATTAAAAAACAGTGGCCCAATAATCCCATAATCATCGCAGGGGACCTTACAGATAAGGACAAAACAACCAAGATCGCCGATGATCTTAAATGCTCCGTCAGCTCCCCAGTGTTTAATAAAATATACGACGAATCAGATCCAAAAGACCGTAAGGACTGGAATGATCTCTATTGTCTGGAAGGCATCGACGTCGTTAAACAACAACTCATGGTTGAGCCTGACGAGAATCTAGAGCCGCAGTGGAAAGTGTTATCCACGCAAGACTTCTTGGATCAAAGTGTTAAACCAAGAGAATTTATTATGTTCCCCGTTGTACAACAGCAAAGCCTAACCATGATTTATGCAGGCCGAGGTGTAGGGAAAACCTTTGTCGCCCTCAATTTAGCTTTAGCTATTGCTAATGATGGTTCTATGTTCAATGGGTTGTGGAGAAGTACAAAGCCCGCATCCGTTCTTTATGTGGATGGAGAAATGCCCGTTGTCTCTATGCAAGAAAGAATCTCAAGCATATTGAGGAACAACCCTGAGTGCAGACTTAACTATTCTGACCGGCTTCATATCTTTAGTAATGATAATCAAAAGAATTCAATCCCTGACCTTTCCACTAAAGAAGGGAGGGGTTTGATTGAAGCTCATTTGGAAGGCATCGATCTTGTCATCCTCGACAACATATCAACCTTGTGTCGCTCAGGGAAAGAGAATGACGCCGAAAGCTGGAACTCAATGCAAGAATGGCAAATCCACCTTAGGAGGCTGGGGAAATCAGTTCTATCCATCCATCATGCAGGGAAAGGGGGAGGACAACGAGGGACCTCAAAACGTGAAGACATCCTAGATACAGTCATATCCCTAAAACACCCCTCAGACTATGAACCCGAACAAGGGGCCAGATTCGAAGTCCATTACGAAAAGGCACGCGGGATTATGGGTGACGCCGTCAAAACATTCGAAGCAAGGCTATTCATGAATCAAGAAGGGATGAGATGGGAAACAAAAACCCTGGACGCCTCCCTCATGGAACAAGTCATCAAACTTAAAGAAGAAGGGTTGAGTGAACGAAAGATTGCCGAGCTGTTAAATTCACCAAAAACTAAAGTCCACAGAATTCTGGAAAAAGCCAGAGAGAAAGGCTTGATCATTTAGTACCTAGGTTCCATCTCTGGAATAAGGTATATTTGTGACTTGATTTGAATGTTTCAGTTCTGGTCCAAGAGTGGTCCAAGAGTGGTCCACTTAGATAGCGGACCAAGCGGACCAAGCGGACCACTACTAAAAAATGTTAGGGTTTGTGCGGTTCACAGAGAAAGATTAGTGGTCCACTTCTTGGACCAGAGTGGACCAGCCAACTAACCCCTGGTCCAAGAGTGGTCCGGGTGGTCCAAGAGTGGTCCACTTTTTGGACCAGAAAAAAGCCATAGTTACTGCGGCTCACAGGCATAGTGGTCCGGGTGGTCCGGTTTTATGCATCAGGGGGCTGATTCAGTCCCTTATCCTATGACGCCATCACGACCATACCCATCGTCACGCCTATAGCTACCCCTATATCCATTCCCATACCTACATACCCTCACGTATATATATTTATATAGTTATATATATTATTATATATATATGACTATGTATGACTCCCTGCCTGAATGTATCAAAAGATTATCTAATATCGAAAAACCTTCTAAAATTAGACTAAAATTATGGGTATCAATCCAAAGAGAAATCAGAATTCTCAATAAACCAGATAACACTAACCTGGCTAAATTAAGTCACCCACAATGGTCAATACTCGATATCCTCGGATGCCATAAAACAAACCCACACCAAAGATACGATTGTATGGGCCTATTCATGCTCACAGAAGGAAGAACAATTCATGATGTACAAGAAGATGGGATAATCCTAAGAACTAGGTCAGGGGCATTGCAAAAATACGGCAAGAAAATTTGGATGCCATCTGACATGATAAACATCCTAGACCTAGATGAGAATTAAAAGCCGTCCCTTGCTTAAATCCCCACCCAGGAAGAAGGGAATCGATCTTCTCCTTCTTTTTCTTACGTTAGATGAATTTTAATTAACTTTTCAACTGGAATTTGAATTGAGGATTCGTTAAGTTGTATTCATCAACGCAACACAAAGGGAAACAAAATGAAACTCAACGATATTATCTTCGCATACATAGCCTTCGTTACAATTATGGCAATAGACCTATACATAAACTTTGATGGTAGAGGGGATGTCATAGAACGCCTCATCCAATCTCAGAACTTACTGCAATAATAACTAAAGAAAAGGAATTAATTATGGCTAATCGATATCTACAAAACACAGCGTCAGGAATACCTATGCCCATACATCACCATAAACCTCTAGATATGGATAAAATCATTTGTAACCGATACAAAACACAAGATTGTTCACTAACCTATAGAGAAAAAGAAATCATTGAAGAGAGTTTAAACACATCCTCCAAATCGAAGATAACAGATCAATGGACCGTCACGGACGCTATGGCGAGCACACTCCTAGGAGGGGATTATAAAGTCTTTACATACGAAATGATGGGACCTACAGGGAATTCATTTGGAAGAACAGTAATATACCTCATGACAGGGAAAGAGCCCGGGCAAGTCATTAAAATAGACCCGAATGAGAAAGCGCTTACTATGTGGGTGGGTAAGTAATGCCGATAAAGATACGTAAGGGGAAGACCGATCCTCTTGACCTGGTTAGGAATAGAAAAGGTGAACGATTTTCTATGATCGATGATCCTAATCATAAAAAAACTGATAAAGAGAAAAAGGCGAAGAACAAAGAGAAACTAGAAAGATTTCTAGGGAAGAAGGACTGAATAAGGATTTTACAAGGGCGGTAGTTAACACCCGCCCTTTTTTTTATGACCGGAAAAGTGCGTTAACTAGTTCGCACGCTTGACAAAAAGAGGACCAGTCCGGGTATCAGGCGGTATAATAGTACCGCGTTTATAAAACTTTTTGATAACGAAAATCACTATATGTAGTATGTAATAATGAATATAGCTACTACATGTGGTATAAACCCCCTACATATAGTGTAATCCATATGAATACCCACTATATATAGTGCCTCCTACCGACCGTCATACAAGGGCTTGTCATGATCTCTCCAATGGTTCATCTGGATTGGCTCTGGATCTAACGGATGCTGCACCCAACCACCCGAGTTAATACGGATAAAGGCCTGGCTCATCGTATCAATCAAGTCATTGCTCTCCATATTAGGGAATGAGATAGCGCTCTCAACAAACAAGTCAGCGAAAGGCTCTAGCTTGGTAAAATGAGGTGCCTTTGCTGGCATCCATACACGTCCAGACTCTATCAGGGGGGTGGCTAGACGCGCTCTGGTCAGCTTATCTCCATACTTGTTAGGGTCGAACCTGGTTACCATAGCCCCAGCCCTGTGCAAGTCAGCGATGAGAGCTAGCCCACTTGCCTTAGCTTCTACTAGGATCGTATTGGGAGCCAGCTTGTAACTCGTGCTCATAGGGTTATCAATGTCATTGTCATAGTAGTTACGGGCCAACCTCTGTGCCATATCCCTAAGCTCGGGGTATTCTATCCTCCCTCTGAACAAGCTAAGCAAGATGATATTGGGGACATTGAATTCATTGTAGAACACGCCCCACGTAGTGCAGGCACTGTAACTAACATTAGCCGCCTGTCTCTTCGTACTAGGGCGCGTAAATGCCGTGTCCCAAGACTGTAGGATAAATTCGCAGGCTGGCAGCTCATCCTGACACCACCAGTTAAACCATCCCTTCTTAATAATCCCCCCTTCACTAGGCGACGGCCTCTGTTGGAACTGACCACTTATGGTATATTCAGAGTTGAGCTTAGACTTAAGCCCATCAACAATCTCTCTGGTTAGGTATGAAGGCCAAAGTAATTCTCCCTCCTTGGTTCGGGGGTCTTTCCACTTCTTTCCCTCTGTACTTTTTAAAGGGATTGTAACGCATCTGCTTCCTTTCTCATATTCCATTGGCAGACGGAGATGCACAAGGCTAGAGTCTTTCTGCCCAAGAAGATGCCCCGTCAAGTCTCTCTGGTGTAGCCTCTGTTGGATCACGATACGGCAATACCTGGAGAAGTCATTCATACGGGTTGTAACAGCGGCGTCCCACCAAGAGTTTGTCGTTTCTCTTGTTACGTCCGAATTCATGTCCATAACGTTGTTGGGGTCGTCACATATAACAAAATGGCCTCGGAGACCGGTCGTAGGCCCTCCGATCGAGCTGGCTATCCGATATCCTCCCTTATCATTGGCGAACATCGTCTTAGAGTTGCTATCTCCCCGCATGCTAAACCTATTCCCCCAAAGCTTTTGAAACCAATCACTTTGAATAAGTCTTCGACAATCCGAACTATCCTTTAACGCTAGGAACTGACCATAGCTAAGGCAGAAGAACTTAAGCGAAGGGTCCTTAGTCCAACACCAAGCGGGGAACATGATTGAACAAATGTACGTCTTCATGAACCCAGGGGGGATGTTTATAACAAGGCTTCTAACTTCGCCGTTGTAGCATGCCTCTAGGTGTTCGGATATTGCTTCTATGTGCCATCCTTCTTTAAAGGTGTGCCTGCCCTCCAGAACGGGGAATGCGCGTTTAATGAACTCATACAAGGACCCCTCACAAAGCTCCCTCTCTTCATGGTGATCATCCTTCCAATCAACAATCTTTTCGTATCTTTGGTTGGCCCTATTAAGCATTGATCTAATGAGTTTGTTTGACATCTAGGTAATATGAAAAAGTTGCATATAGTACATAATCTCTCAAAGGATGGACAAAATACACAAGTATTTGGTAATATAGATTCAAATGCTAACAAGTAATTGAATGACTCATGAATATTAAACTAACCGCGACTACCCTTATTATACTATCAACTACTGCAGCACTGTCGAACGAAGGCGCCTACGTAGGTGGGTTTCTAGGGCACAATAACTTTCGTGATGAATTCGCAATACGCTCAACTGAACACTCAAAAAAAGTTAAAAATACTGAGCACAATCTAGGTTATGGTCTGTTCGCTGGTTACGGTAAGAAGATTAACGATTCCTATGTCGGTATTGAAGCAGGTTTATCTAACGGATACCCAAATAAGCGGCATTCCATGGTGGGACAACGCCCACATAACCCCGAAGGTTGGAAATACCAAAAGGGTGTCGTGATGTCAATCTCCCCTCGAGTCGGTTACTTCATCAACAGCGAATACATGGTCTATTCAAAACTTGGCATCGAAAGAAGTAAAGATAAAGCCATTCACTACTTGTATAACCTACGCCCCATGTCCTATTCAAAAACCGTCACAAATTTAGTTCCAGGCGTTGGAATTGAAAAGGTATCCGCCAATACAAGCGTAAGGCTCGAGTACTCACGTGATTTCGGGAAGAAAATTACTATGAATAAGGATCTCGCTCTTGGTTATACCAATCAACAAATCAAAGCAGGGTTCACGGTCAAGATATAGATAAGAGCCCTATGAAGCCTCTATCATTCTTATGGCTAATTATCGGCCGTTTAATGACGAAATAATCGACAAATAGCGGATATATAATTCACTTAGAGAGGGGGCGCTTGGTGTATCCCCTTCCAAACCCCATTTCTTTAAACCTCATCCAGATTAAAGATTCGCTTACATTGAAATGTTTAGCATAGTGAGCGATATTACACGCGGGGTTTTTGACAGCATAAGCCTCTAAATCGTCTAAGCTTAGCTTTCTAGAGTACCTTCTGTTCTCTAGTGACCCATACTTCTTTATTTTATACACCCATGTAAAAATCGTGTTGTACCTAACATTGAAAAGCCGAGAGGCATCTGTTTTGCTTCCTCCAGCATCAATAAAATCAATTACTTGTTTCCTAAGTTCTACAGGATAGTACATTTAGACCCTATGTTTTAATGAGTGTTGGGGCTGCCGTTCTTTAAGCGACTGACTCTAACGATCAAGATGTTGTCTAAGAAGGATAATAACTCAGACCACTTAAACGAAGAACCAAACCCGAGTGCCCCTAACCCGTTAAGTTTATTGTGGCGTGCACGCCCTAGTATTTCAAGATTAATCTTGTTCGGCGTGCTAAGTTTATGGGGTGATAGCATCGAATATATGATTAGAGAATGATGGCGAACCAATGGAGATGCCTTTTCAATGATTCATGAAGTGACTACTCCTGGTAAGGCTGATCTCGTACGCCCTTTCGATGAAATCAAGCAATCGGGATTAGAAAAATATTATTGTTACTTTGAAGAGCGTTCAGCTATCCGTGAGTTTGAAGGCGGGTTGCCTCGATATGATGGTAAGGAGAATCTAGCAAACAGCGCTGATTGGCAGGCGATGAATGATACCGTCTATTTGTTTATGGAAGACAACAACCTCGACAACCTCGACGTCGCTAGTGTCGAGGTCAATCAGTTCATTAAGAAAATGGTGATATAATGAAATAGGAACAGAAATAAGGATATTAAATGCAAATATTAATACCAGACAGTGAAGAGAGCCGTAGAATCCAAAGTCTGATGAGAGAGGGTATGTATAAATTGTTTTGGGGAGAAGAGGCGCCGAAAGGCCCCGCTAGTCCACTTGTACAGGCGTTAAGAGAAGGACTGGGACAAGTCGGACTTAAACACCTTGCTGAGGATGTCGCCGAGATTACAGAATGCCAGAGAGAAAGACGGGAAGAAGAATCTAAATTAACAGCATGCGACAATGAGAGTGACACATGGATCGACAATAATACGGTCATATTAAGGAAGCCTAGCTCTGATAGTCCTAGTATTGATGAAACAAAAATTACTGAAGAGAGTAAGGATTCAAGTGCCTTTGAAAAACAAACAGGAGAAGATAATGGAAATTAATAAAGATATTTTGCGAAAAGTGATAATGGGCGAGCAATTAAATGAAGATGAGGTGCGAGGATATTTGAAGTATGATCTGCCTCTAACCCCGCACATTAAGAGCGAGGCGGAGCGCATGAATATGATCAAAAAATCTATAGAACGTGATGTAACTTTAACAACCGTTAACGTAGAGGAGATCCCACAACCAACAAAGGAAACGACTAATGAAAATTATAGAGCAAATGTTCGGACTGAAATAAAAGAAACTGCTGAAAAAATCTTTGAAGATCTACAAGCTTTAATGTTTGAAGACAAATTAAAGAACAAACAAAATGAAGATGAGACCACTTTACGTTCTCTATATATAAAATTTGAAGAAC
>Ga0315903_10000807_pt1 | contig 47119 bp, 55 predicted proteins | sample LakEriMetagenome_7_FD_203524 | JGI IMG/M metagenome (GOLD analysis project Ga0315903, IMG submission 203524) | Freshwater fungal communities from buoy surface, Lake Erie, Ohio, United States - Buoy 2 MA119 | ecosystem: Environmental > Aquatic > Freshwater > Lake | place: USA: Lake Erie, Ohio... | reverse complement strand
GGAAACGGGCCTGCCCACCCCTTGCAACGTCAGCCGTGGCGCCGATCGCCTGAGGTGAGCGGCCCACCCCGGCGTAGCCGGGGTGGGGGTACCGGGGGAATTACACCACTGCTGGGGACGCAAGCATGGCTTAGGACTCGGCCACCCTGATCTCACTTACTCCAGTTTTTCTGGGAGAAACGGTGGTGTTACTTCCTCCAAGTTAACTCCTGTTCCTGGCCCTCTCCCCCTTCTGGGTGTCGCGGCAGCCTATCGCTGGACTCGTACACTGCGCCGTCGCACGACGACGCTCGGCTGAACTGCTTCTGTTTTTTCCCTCTTTCCTCCGACCCTCACCAGCGGGTTTTTCTTGGCTACCCGTGCTGTCAGGGCACCGCAAAAGTGTCAGCCAATGGAAACTGAGTTCGCCCATCCCCATGGCGCGGGCCAGCGATGGCACGACGACATGCGCGATCGCTCCTCTCGCCTCATGCGGATGGCCAATGCCGGTGGTGTTCGTTGGGCGCGGGGGGGCTTTGCCAAAGCCAGTCGCGGCGGTCAGGGAACTGGCGAGTCGCAGCCAGCCCAGCGGGCTCAATTGGCATGATGTGGCCTTCTTGGGGCGCGGGAGGGCGCGAATCCGCGGCGCTGGACCGCGGCGGCTATGCAGGCATCAACGCCTGACACCAAAAAGGCTTTGCCTTGATCGGGCCATTCCTCTCTAAGGCCATCCACTCACCCAGTCCACCGCGTCGCCGTCAGCCAACAATCCGCCATCGGCGGTGAACAGACGGAGGTCTTCCAGGGGGGCCTGGACCACCAGCACGCGATCGAAGGGATCGCGGTGAATCCAGGAAGGGGCCGCACCGCGGATCACGACAGCGGCCGCCTCGATGGGGGCGGCCCGCGCCAGGAGCTGGAAGCCTTGGGCCCCCAGAACTACAGGGAGCTGGTGAACCGGCTCGGGGTGTTGCTCGGACATCCGCTGAAGTGGAGCCGCGGCCCATGGGTGTGCACCGGCTTCCACCGCGAACACGCGAGATCGGTCGCGCGGCGCGCGGATTGCTCAATTGGGCAGCTCCTCCACGACCTCAAAGAGAATCAGTTCGGTGATCAGCAGCTCTTCGGGAAGGGCATCGCTGGCTTCCCAAAGATCATCGGCGCTGATGGGGTAACCAGCCGCCTGGGCGATGGCGGCCACCGACCGCGCGTCGGGGGCCGTGGCCAGGGCCCGCTGGAGGGCAGGATCGTGTTCGGCGTCGAGAAGAAAGCGGGCGAGCGGGGCCTCCAGGGGCGAGAGATCCGGCTCATCTGGCAGGAGGTCGTCCACGTGGGAGCCGCCACTGGCCCGCCAGATGTCGAGGGCACTGAGGGGATAGCCGGCGGCCTGGGCGATGGCCGCCACGGTTTCGACGTCGGGGGCGGTGGACAAGGCCAGTTGCAGCCCTTCGTCGCCCTGAGCCTGATGGAGGAAGGCCAGGAGGGCTTCCTCGCCGCTGGAGAGGAACGGCGGCTCCTCTCCAAGGGGCTCCTGGCCAAGGGGCTCCTGGCCAAGAGACTCCAGAAGCGGGGAATCCTTGGCCAGTGGCTCCTGGCCAAGGGGCTCCTCCCCAAGGGCCTCCCGGGGAAGGGGCTCCCGGAGAAGGGGCTCTCCCATGGGCGGTTCATCGGCCGGGGCGGGCTCCAGCGCGTCGGCCAGCTCCTCCGGGGTGGCGGCGCTGGCCCTCCAGAGATCCAGCTCGCTGATGGGGTAGCCCGCCGCCCGGGCGATGGCGGCCACGGCGGCGGCGTCGGGGGCGGTGGCCAGGGCCTGTTGCAGCGCCCCATCCCCCTGGGCCTGATGAAGAAAACGACTGAGGGGATCCTCCGACTCCAGCCATGGATCGGGAAGCACGCCACGGGAGGACTCGGGTGCCCGCCTGGGGCTGAGGGGGTCTTGGCGAGTGGAGAGGGGCTGGCCGCCCGACATCAGGGCCTGCCCGGGGGAGCGAGGGACCTCTTCGGTGGTGGACGGGACATCCTCTGAATCAAAAAGGACACCCGCGGTGGAGGGCAGAAGGTCGGCGGGGCTGGCGGCGCTGGCTTGCCAAAGATCCAGCTCGCTCACCGCGAAGCCCGCGGCTTGGGCGATCGCCGCCACGGCGGCGGCGTCTGGTGCGGTGATCAGCTGCCGACGCAAGCCTTCATCCTCGTGCGCCTGCTCCAGAAAGGCCTCTAGGGACGCGAGCGACATGGGAGCCAGGCGGCGGCACCCCCCTGCTTAGCAAGGCTCGCCGTCCTCGCCCACGTCTGGCTTCGGGAGCCCGAGGCCTTGGAAGCCCTAGGCCTCGGGAGGCGCGCCCACTCCCAGGGCATCGAGCCGGCGCTTGAGCTCCTTGAGGTCTTGCCAGGTGTGCCACTTGGGGCTTCCCGACTCCCGGGAGGCATTGCGCAACAAATAAGAGGGGTGGAAGATCGGCAGCAGCCAGCGGCCCTCCAGGGCCCCACCACTGCCCTGGCGCCATTGCCCCCGCAGGCGCGTGATGCCCCCCTTCACGCCAAGAGCCCCCTCCATGGCGGTGGCGCCGGCCAGGACGATGATCGCCGGGTTCACCAAGGCGATCTGCCGCTCCAGCCAGGGGCGGCAGGCCCCCATCTCCTCGGGGGTGGGTTTGCGGTTGTCGGGAGGGCGACACTTCACCACGTTGCAGATGTAGGCCTCCCGGTTGCTGTCAATCCCCACGCTGGCGAGCATCTGATCGAGCAGCTGGCCCGCGCGGCCCACAAACGGCAGGCCCTGGGCATCTTCCTGGGCTCCGGGGCCCTCCCCGATCACCATCAAGGGGGCCTCCGGGTTGCCCCGGCTCACCACCACCCGCTGGCGAGCGGAGGCCAGGGGACAGAGGCGACAGTCGGCGCAGGCCCTGGCCAGGGCGGCCAAAGCCTCGCTCAAGGGGGGATGGGGGCCGGAGGGGCTGGGCACGGGCGCGTTCAACGGTGGGGGCGTGTTGTCGCGGGCCTGAGGATGGCATGGGGAGAGGGGAGAAGAGGCGTCGCCGAACCGGCGAACTCCACCCGTGAAGTTTCCTAAAGAAAGCGGCAATCGGTTTGGCTTGCCGACGTAAGGCAGGATGACGCATCCTTTTTCGCTGTGCCCGCCCTGATGTCGGCCCCGCTGAAGCTGTCCGTCAGGGCCGCCTCCCTGCAGCCCTCCCTCACCCTGGCCATCGCGGCCAAGGCCAAGCAGTTGAAGGCGGAGGGGCGCGACATCTGCGGCCTCTCGGCGGGCGAACCGGATTTCGACACGCCCACCTTCATCCGCCAGGCCGCCACCCGGGCGCTGGAAGCGGGCCACACCCGTTATGGCCCGGTGGCGGGGGAGCCGGCGCTGCGGGCCGCCATCGCCACCAAATTGCGGGAGGAGAACGGTGTACCAGCCACGCCGGAGCGGGTGTTGGTCACCAATGGGGGCAAGCAGGCCCTCTTCAACCTGTTTCAGGTGCTCCTCAATCCTGGCGACGAGGTGGTGATTCCCTCGCCCTGCTGGCTGAGCTACCCCCCCATGGCGGAACTCGCCGGAGCCAAGGTGCGGCTGTTGCCCACCGACGCCAGCCAGGGGTTTCAATTCACCCCAGAGGCGTTGGATGCGGCCATCACCCCGGCCACCCGCCTGCTGGTGCTCAACACCCCCTGCAACCCCACGGGGATGGTGCTCTCCCGGGCCGACTTGAAAGCCATCGCGGAGGTGGTGCGCCGCCATCCCCAGGTGGCGGTGGTGTGTGATGAGATCTACGAGGCGCTGCTGGCCCCGGGCCAGGTGCACCACAGCCTGGCGGCCCTGGCGCCAGACCTGGAGGATCGCCTGTTCATCGCCAATGGTTTCGCCAAGGGGTGGGCGATGACCGGCTGGCGGGTGGGCTGGCTGTATGGACCGGCCCATGTGGTGGCGGCGGCCACCGCCCTGCAGAGCCAATCCACCAGCAATGTCTGCAGCTTTGCCCAATTCGGGGCCCTGGCGGCCTTGGAGGGCCCGCGGGACTGCGTGCGGGAGATGGCGGCGCGCTTCAGCGAGCGACGCCTGTTGCTCCAGGAGGGGTTGGCGATGGTGCCGGGGGTGGAGCTCCTGGCGCCCCAGGGGGCCTTCTACGCCTTCCCCGACGTGAGCGCCTGGGGGTTGGATTCGATGACCCTCTGCGGCCGCCTGCTGGATGAGGTGGGCCTGGCGGTGGTGCCAGGGGTGGCGTTTGGCGACGACCGCTGCATCCGGCTGTCCTGCGCGGCCTCCAACGCCGCGATCCAGGACGGGTTGGACCGCCTGAGCGCCTTCCAGGCCAAGCTCTGAGGATCCCCGCTGGCTCGCGCATGGCGCAAGGCGTTCCGAAAAAGCTGGCCGTGGTGGGAGACAGCGGGGTGTTTGGGTGGGGGGACGCCGCGGAGGGGGGCTGGTGCGAGCGGTTGCGGCGCCATTGGATGGATCTGCCGGGGGGCCCCGTGGTGTACAACCTGGGCGTGCGGGGCGACGGCCTGGAGCGGGTGGCGGCCCGGCTGCCCGGGGAGGTGGGGGCGCGGGGGGAATTGCGCCGGCAGATTCCCCAGGGAATCCTCTTGGCGGTGGGTTTGAACGACACGGCCCGGGTGGGCCGGCCCGATGGGCGGCCCCAGCTGGCCCCAGAGGCGTTCGGGTTTGGCCTGCGGCAACTGCTGCGGGAGGCCCGGGGATTGGCGCCGGTGTTTGTGCTCGGGCTCACCCCCGTGCTGGAGGAGGCCATGCCCGTGGCCGACGTGCTCTGGTACGCCCTGGACGCTGTGCGGATCTACGAGGCCGTGCTGGAGGAGGCCTGCATGGACGCTGATGTGCCTTTCCTGCCGATGCTCTCCCCCTTTCTGGAGGAGCCCCAGTGGCCCCGGTGGCTGGCCAGCGACGGGCTGCATTGCAACAGCGAGGGACATGCCTTTGTGTACGAGCGGGTGCGGCGCTGGCCAGCCCTTGGGAACTGGGCGGGCCTGCGGCCAATGGAGGTGGCCACGCCGGTGGGGTGGTGAGGGCCGCCCGTGAGGGATCCCCCGATCGGGGGGGCGTGAAATCCCCTGGATGGAGGAGGCGGGGGAGTTGTTGGTCCGCGACTCTGAAACCACTCGCACCGGCAACCGATGGCCTCCTCCGCACTCCCCCACCGCGCGCCCCGTTCCCCGCACATGGCGTCGCGGCCCCTGCGGCGGCTGACCCCCATGGATCGGGGCGGGATGGAACCGCGAAACCGTCAACTGTTGGCCGCCTACGCCAAGAGCGAAGACGCCACGAGCAGGCTTTACTGGCGCAATCGCCTCGTGGAGGCCAACCTTGGCCTGGTGCACAGCGTGGCGGCTCGCTTCGCGCCGATGAGCCAGCTGCCCTTTGCGGATCTGGCGCAAGTGGGCTCCCAGGGACTCATCCGCGCGGTGGAGGCCTTTGATGGGCGCAAAGCCCAGTGCTTGAGCACCTTCGCCGTGCCCTACGTGCGGGGGGCGATTCAGCATGAATTGCGGGATCGGGAGTCGTGGATCCGTCCGCCAAGACGGCTCTGGGAGCTGCGCCAGCGGGCCCGGGGGATTCAGGAGAAACGCCGAGGGGAGGGATCTCCACCCCTGGGGCGCCAGGAGTTGGCGGCGGCCCTCACGTGCGCGGCCTCGGAACTCGACGAGGCGGAGGGCTTGCGGGCCGTGTCCCAACCCTTGAGCCTGGATGCCCTCCAGTGCCGTACGGAGGAGGAAGGCTCCGGCAGTTGGTTGGACCAACTGGCCGATCCCCGGTCCCTGGGGGAGGAGGAGGGTGTCCCCCCACCCGATCCCCGATGCCGTGCCCAGCGGCTCTGGTTGCGGGGGGAGCTGGACCAACTGGATCCAGTTCAGCGGGGGCTGGTGCTCGGCCGGGTACTGGTGGGCTGCACCTGGGTGGAGCTCGGCCGGGAGTTTGGCCTTCACCCCCGGATGGCCGAGCGCCGCTTCGGCGCGGCCCTGAGGCGCCTGCGGGCTTCCGCCGAGGTGTGGGAGCGCTTGGGGGCCTGAGGGGCTCAGAGCACGCCCGGCAGCCGGGGCGCCAGCCCCATGGCCAGCAGGGCGGCGAGGAGGGTTTGCAAGCCGTTCACCAGTTCATTGCTCAGCCAGCCGAGGCGCCGCTGCAGGGTGGCGCCGATCAGGCTCTCCAGCAGGGTGGCCGCCAGCCCCACGGCCGCCACCAGCGCCAGGGCTCCGGGCGTTTCGATCACCCCCAGCGCCGCCATCACCGCCGCCATGAGGGCGCCACCCACCGCACTGGCGGCCGTGCCCTCCAAACTGATGGCCCCCTCGGTGCCCCGCGGCACGGGCCGAAGGGTGGTGATCAGCACGGTGTGGCGGCCCCAGCGCTTGCCGATCTCGCTGCCGAAGGTGTCGGCCAACTTGGCGGCCAGGCTGGCGGCAAACCCGATCAACAACAGGGAGGCCCGGGCGCCGGCGAGGGGGCTGAGGCCCGCCAGGAGGGCCGCCACCAGGGCCGATCCCCATACGTTTTCCGGCCCCCGCCGGCCGCCCCGGGCCTCGGCCAGGCCGCTGGCCCGCTTGACCTTGAACCCCAGCTTGGTGACGGCCGATCCCAGGGCCAGATAGGCCACCACCGCCAACCAGCCCCGCCAGCCCAGGCTTCCCCAGAGCACCGTGCCCAGAATCCCGGCGTGGGCCCAGCCGGCGGGAGTGAGCAGGGGCGCCCGCTGGGCGAGGGCGATCAGGAGCGCGTTGAGGGCCAGGGCCGTCAACCAGTCGGCCCACCCCTGATGGGGAAGTGACAACGACAGCGGCAGCATGGGCCGAAGAGATCTGTTGCACTGGTCTAAGGGTTTGGGGGGGCAACGCCCCTGGCGGCGGATAATCGGGCACACCAGCGCCGCGGGTTGCCTCATGTTCTTTTTCAAGAAGCGGAAGTTCTTCCTCGACCTCACCACTGAGCAAGACACCGACAAGGGTGCCCAACCGGGCGAGGCGCCGAAGGTGATGATCGCCCCCCCCAAAGCCGCCCCAGCGCCAGCCGCCCCCCCCGTCGCGGCGGCAAAAGCTCCGGCCGCCCCGAAGCCGGCGGCCGCGCCCGTGAGTTCCGGCGAATCCGCCCCCGCCCCTAGCACGTCGGCGGCCGTGGCCGTTGAGCCCGCCGCGGAGCCCACCGCCGCCGTGCGCACCACGGCGGAGGAGATCGCCGCCCAGTTGGCGGCGGAGGCCGCCAGCCGGCCCGCTCCCACCCTGGCCACCTTTGCCCCCGATTGCCTCGTGCCCGGCGCGGCCAACCCCCGGCGGCGTCGCACCGCGGGGGCCAATTTGGGAGCCTTCAAGGAGATTGCCCGGGGGATGATGAAGAGCTGAGCCGGGCGCGCCATCCCGCCATCCAGGCCGCCGCCGCCACGGCCGCGGTGACAGTGCGCAGGATGGTGGGTCCCCCGCTCACGGGCCGCCATCCATGGGCCTGGGCCGTGGCCTCCTCGGCGGGGCTCCATCCGCCCTCAGGCCCGATGGCCACCCACACCCCATCCCCCTCGGCGCTGGGGCCGACTGGGGCGTCGCCCACCTCGTCCAGCGCCGCGCTGAGATGGGGAAGTCCGGAGGCGCGGGTGGTCGCCCAGAGCTTCCGTCCGGCCGGAGACTGGGCCAACCAGGCCGCCGCGGGCAGCGGCGGGGCCAACTCCGGCAACCAGAGCCGCTCGCATTGCTCCGTGGCTTCCCGCACGATTGTTCGCCAGCGCTCCTCGGGCCACTGGTCCCGCCCCACGCCCCGCTCCGCCAGCAGGGGTTGCAGATGGTCGATCCCCAATTCGGTGGCCATGCGCCACAGCAGGTCGACATCGCGCTTGGGAAGGGCCACCGCCAGCCCCAGGACCGGCCTTCCTGGAGACTGATCCTCCAGGGGTGCGGCCAGGGGCTGCTCCAGCCGCAGGCGATCGGTGCCCTCCAGCCGGGCGCTCCAGCGGCGTCCCCTCCCATCCACCACCTCGCAGTCCCGACCCGCCGCCAGCCGCAACACCCGGCTGAGGTAGTGGGCCTCGGCGGCGCTGAGGCGAATCTCCTCCGCCAAGCGGTGGGGAGGAATCAGCAGCCGACGCCGCTCGCGAGCCATGGCGCTCTCCCCTCAGACCCCGTTTCCCGCGGCGAAGGGACTGGCGGGCTCCTCCTCGATGGGCCAGTCGTCATTGACGCCGCCAATCACCAGCTCCTCCAGCTCCACCACGTCTTGGTTGAGTTGGCGCAGGGTGTTGATGAGCACATCGAGGGCGATGGCGTCGCTCGTGCCCAGATCGAGCCAGCAGCGAGCCCACTCTCCCTGGTATTCCATGGTGGCCATGTTGTGCATCAAGGCGGGCAGGGCCTGATCAGCGGTCTCCTCCTCCCAGGCCAGCCAACTGAGATGGGCGCCCGCCTCATGGGCCTGGAGGTTTTCGGCGTTGAAGCCCCCCAGTTTGCCCAGATAAAACCAGCAGTCGAAGGCCGTTTCCAGGTAGGCCCGCTCCCCCTGGCCGGGGGGATGGGCAAAGCGGATCCAGATCCAGCAGTTGAAGGGATCCACCTCGCGAAAGCGAACGTGCACAGCGGCCCTGAGCGGTTGGCTTCAGGCTGCCACCCCACCAGCCCCGCCGGCCCCCCCCACCCTGTCGGCTTGTCGGCCCGTGCCAGCGGGGAGCCATGCTGGCGCCATGCTTGAGCTTCAGTCGGTTCGCTACCACCCGGCCACCGCCGACCAACCGGTGCTGCGGGACGTCAACCTGCGCCTGGCGCCAGGCCTGCCCACCCTGGTGGCCGGGCGCAGCGGCAGCGGCAAAACCACCCTGCTGGAGGTGATCTGCGGCCTGGCCGGCATCGATGGGGGCGCCATCCGCTGGGACGGGGAGATCACCACCGCCCGCCAGCGGCGCTGGCTCTGCGGGCTCGTGTTTCAGTTTCCCGAGCGCCATTTTCTTGGCCTCACCGTGGGGCAGGAACTGCGGCTGGCCCAGCGGCGCCTCTCCACCGACGCCCTTCAGGCGGTCCTGGCCCGGGTGGGCCTGCCCGAGCTGTCGCTCACCGTGGCGCCGGAGCAACTCAGTGGCGGCCAGCAGCGGCGGCTGGCGCTGGCGGTGCAGTTGTTGCGCGACCCGAGGGTGCTCCTGCTGGATGAGCCCACCGCCGGACTCGACTGGGCCGTGCGGGATGGGGTGCTCGATTTGCTGCTGGAGCTCTCCAAGGAGCGAGCCCTGCTGGTGGTGACCCATGAACCCGACGTGTTCTCTCCCCTGATCCCCCATGGGTGGCGGTTGGAGGCGGGGGTGCTGCGTCCCCTGGCCCGGGAGACCTCCTTACGATGCCCTTAAGACGACAGGGGGGAGATGGCTGATCAGATGCTGCGCGCCACGGCGGCCGGTGGCGGGATCCGGCTGGTGGCCGTCACCACCACCGTCGCCAGCCGCTACGCCCGCCACCGCCATGGCCTGTCCTTTCTCACCACGGCCCTGTTGGGGCGGGCGATGACGGCGGGGTTGCTGTTGGCCAGCTCGATGAAGGTGGCCCATGGGCGAGTGAATCTGCGCATTCAGTCGGATGGCCCCCTGCGGGGACTGATGGTGGACGCGGGCCGGGATGGCACGGTGCGGGGCTATGTGGGCCAGCCGGGGTTGGAGCTGGATCTGGTGCGCGGCGCCGACGGGGAGCATCACTTTGATTTCCGCCGCGCCACGGGCACCGGCTACCTGCATGTGGTGCGCGACCTCGGCGAGGGCGAGCCCTACAGCAGCACGGTGGAGCTGGTGAGCGGGGGAATCGGCGATGACCTCGCCTGCTATCTGCTCCACTCGGAGCAAACCCCCTCGGCGGTGTTTGTGGGGGAGCGAATCGACAGCCGGGGGGTGCGGTGCGCCGGCGGGCTGCTCGTGCAGGTGTTGCCCAAAGCGGCGTCGGATCCCGCCCTGGTGGCGTTGCTGGAGGAGCGCTGCAAGGAGATCACCGGGTTCAGCGAACGGTTGGAGGCCAACGCGGACGCGTTGCACCTGCTCCTGGAGGATGTGTTCCCCGACCTGGATCCCCAACCCCTGGAGTGGGCCGAGGCGCGCCAGACCGTGCGCTTTCACTGCCCCTGCACCCGCCGCCGAAGTGTGGGCGCCCTGAAGTTGCTGGGCCGCGATGAATTGACCTCCATCCTCAAGGAGGACGGCCGAGCCGAACTCACCTGCCACTTCTGCAATGAGGTGTACGGGGTGGAGAGCGAGGAACTGGAGAGCTTGATCGCTGAATTCGAGGCCGCCTGACGGGGGCCGAGGGGGTTGGGCGAGGCCAGGTCGGGGTTAGCCGATGAACAGGGCCCCGGCCAGCAGGAGCAGGATGCCGATGGTGGCTTGGGCCTGATAGGGCTGAATGGGAAGGCTCTGGGGGAAGGCGGCGGGCAGGGCGGCCACCAGCACCTGAGACAGGGCAAGGCCCAGGGCGAGCAGGAGCAGGGTGAAGCCAACGGAGCGCCAGAAGCGGCCGGTGCGCCGCTGCAGGTTGACCAGGGTGGTGAGGGTCGCCAGGGCGAGGAGGGCGTCGGGGGCGGTGGCGGGAAAGGCCAGGGCCGTCACCAGGAGGATGCCGTGACTGATCAGGGGAAACAGCCGTTCCCGACCGGTGGCCAGGGAGAGGGAGGGACGACCGGCGGCGGAAGATCCGCCCCCGAGGCGGGGAAGGGGGAGGGAGGGAAGGTTGGGGAGCTGGGCCAGGGGGGGCCGGGGGACCGGGAGAGTTTCTTTCTGCGAAGCGGAGCGGGCCGCGCTGCTCACTCGCCCCTGCTGCCGTTCCTTGAGGCGGTCCATCAGGACGGCGTCGTAGGCGGTTTCCACCCGGGAGCGGGCCAGTGGGTCGTCACCCACGGCCTCCAACTTGGCTTGTCGCGCGGCTTGCACGTCCTCAAAGCTGCTTTGCGGCGCAATGCCCAACAAGCTGTACGGATCGGAGGGTCCTTCGGTCATCGCTGTGGCCATGCCTGCACCATTAAAGCGGCCTAGTCAGAAAAGGGGATCGGAGCGGTGAAAACCAGCTTCTTGAAGGAGCTGGAGGCGGCAGGCCTCGGCCTCGGCCGGGGCGAGACGCCAGCGACGCTTGAGGAGGGGCATCTGGGGGGGCAGGTGGCTGCCCTCGCGGATTTCGACCCCATCGCGGCCGGGAAGGAACTTGACGAAATCTGAGCCCCCATCGCTGCGGGGTCTGGTGAGCCAGAACGGGTTGGACATGGCGATGACCTCTGCCCTTAACATTTTGTGATTCCATTGTGGCGGATCCGTCCAGCCACCGCGTCGCCAAGGGGCCGATCAGCGGATCAGCTGGCTACAGGCTGATGGGGTCGATGCCGCTCACCACGGGGGCCACGGCGCTGAGTTCCAGGGAGGGATGGTCGTCGCGCAGCTGTTGGAGGTTCCAGGTGTTGCGGAAGAGGAGCACGGGCCGGTCCCAGGCGTCCCGCACCGTTTTGCAGTTGAACACCCGGCCGATGGCCTCCAGGGCCGGCCAGCCCCCGCACACCCAGCGCGCCACGGTGAAGTCGAGGGGCTCGAGGCGGGTGGCGACGCCATATTCATTTTCCAGCCGGTACTGCACCACCTCCAGCTGCAGCTGGCCCACGGCGGCCAGGATGGGGTCCCGTTTGCTGAGATCAGTGTCGTAGAGCACCTGTACGGCCCCTTCCTCCCGCAGTTCGTTGACCCCTTTGCGGAAACTCTTGAACGCGGAGGGATTGGGATTGCGCAACCAGGCGAACAGCTCCGGGGTGAAGCAGGGAATGCCCTCGAATTCCACCTTGGGCCCCACATAGAGGGTGTCGCCGATGGCAAACATGCCGGGATTGTTGAGGCCGATCACATCGCCGGGGTAGGCCTCCTCCACCACCTCCCGGTCTTGACCAAAGAGCTTTTGCGGGCGGGAGAGCCGGATGGTTTTGCCGGTGCGGGCGTGGCGCACGGAGAGATCTTTCTCGAACTTGCCCGAGCACACCCGCACGAAGGCCACCCGATCCCGGTGGCGGGGATCCATGTTGGCCTGGAGTTTGAACACAAAGCCGCTGAATTCCGGACGAAGGGGATCCACCTCCCCCTCGCTGGAGCCCCGGGCGGTGGGGGGCTGGGCCAGCTCCAGGAAGGCGTCGAGGAAGGGCCGCACGCCGAAGTTGGTCATGGCGGAGCCAAAAAACACGGGGCTGAGTTCGCCGGCGTGCACCAGGTCGAGATCCAGTTCCTCGCCCGCCGCGTCCAGCAGCTCAAGTTCCTCCAGGGCCTGGGCCAGGAGCTCGGGCTCCACCTGGCTGGCGAGTTGGGGGCTATCGATCGGCAGCCGTTGTTCGGCGCTTTGCTTGCCCCGCTGGGCCCGCTCGAAGAGCACCACCTCCCGGGTGCGGCGATCCACCACTCCCCGGAAGCGATCCCCGCCGCCGATGGGCCAGTTGACGGGCCAGCAGGCGAGCCCCAGCTCCTTCTCGATTTCATCCAGCAGATCGAGGGGCTCGCGGCCGGGACGATCCATTTTGTTGATGAAGGTGAAGATCGGCACGCGGCGCATGCGGCACACCTCAAACAACTTGCGGGTTTGAGGTTCCAGGCCCTTGGCCGCGTCTTCGAGCATCACGGCGTTGTCGGCCGCCGCGAGGGTGCGATAGGTGTCTTCGGAGAAGTCTTGGTGGCCGGGGGTGTCGAGCAGGTTGAGGGTGCGGCCGCCGTAGACGAACTGCAGCACGGTGGAGGTGATGGAAATGCCGCGCTGTTTCTCGATCTCCATCCAATCGGAGGTGACCTTGCGCTGTTCGCCCTTGGCCTTCACCGCGCCGGCCTGCTGAATGGCGCCCCCGTAGAGGAGCAACTTTTCGGTGAGGGTGGTTTTGCCAGCGTCAGGGTGGGAAATGATGGCGAAATTGCGGCGGCTGGCGACGGCCTCCGCCAGGGAGGTGTCGGGGGGGCTGGGGGCTGGAGAGCCCGGCTGGGAATCGGTGATCATGGCTCCAGCCTGCCAGCGGAAGGCCAAGCCGCGCTTGTCGGAAGCCTGGCTGGCATGCCATGACAGGGAGATGGATCCAACGGCCCGGCGCTGGAGCCCCCCGGTGGAGGGGCCTGGGGAGCTCCTGGAGCGGGAGAGGGGCCTGGAGGCGCTGCGGCTGGAATTCGAGCGGGATGCCCACTTCGGGGCGGTGTTTGTGGTGCTCACCCTGGCGGCCTCCCTGATCGCCACGTTGGGCTTGCTGGCCAACAGCGCGGCGGTGGTGATCGGGGCGATGGTGGTGGCGCCGTGGATCCTGCCGCTGGAGGCGATGGCCTTTGAGGTGGCGCGAGGAAGCCTGCCCAGCTTTGGCCGGGCGCTGCGGACCCTGCTGCTGGGGGTGCTGCTGGGGGTGGCGGTGTCGGCGAGCGTGGGGGGGCTGGTGGGGATGCCCAGCTTCGGGGAGGAGGTGATGGCCCGCACCCGGCCCACCCTGCTGGATCTGGCGGTGGCCCTGGCGGCGGGTGGGGTGGCGATGTTTGCCAAGTTGCGCAAGGAGGCGATTTCCGCCTTGGCGGGGCTGGCGATCGCGGTGGCGTTGGTGCCGCCCATGTGTGTGGTGGGGTTGTCGCTCGCGGCGGGGCTGTGGAGCCAGGCCGGTGGAGCCCTGCTGCTGTTTCTCACCAACCTGCTGGGGATCTTGAGCGGGGCGATGGTGGCCCTGAGCCTGCTGGAGCGACCGTTTCGAGGGCGGCTGCTGCACAGCCGGCTGGGGTGGACGAGCCTGGCCCTCACCGCCGCCCTGGTGGTGCCGTTGGGGGGCAGCTTTTTCAAGCTCCTCGCCCGTTCGCGGCAACAGGCCTCCGAGCGGCGGATCGAGGAGCTGGTGCGGCAGAGCCTGCGCAACGAAACCCTCACCCTGGGGAGGGATTCCAAGCTGGAGGCCTTGAGCATCCAGTGGGAGCGGGATCCGCCGTTGATCGTGGCGCGGGCCACGGTGAGCGACCCCAATCTGCCCACCCCGAGACAGGTGGCGGATGTGCAGCGGTTCATCAATCGCCGGCTGGAGCCCCGTCGGTTTCAGCTGGTGGTGCAACGCACGGCGATCGAGGTGGTGGCGCCGGAGCCGCCTCAGGCGGGCAGCCGACCCCAGACGTCGAGATAGCGATCCTCCACCGGCGCCACCCGCAGGGTGGAGAGGCCCGCCTCCTCCAGCTGCGCGGTCACCTCCTGGGGGAGGAAGGCCGCCGCAAGGGAGTTGGCGTAATCGCGCCGAAGCACGGGTGGGGCGTCGGCGGCGTGGCGCGCCACCAGGGCCCGCAGCGCCTCGGGATGGGGAGGACGGCGCAGATCCCGCACCACCACCAGGGCACCGGGGGCGGCCAGTTGGCGCACGGTGCTCCAGAGCACGGCTGGATCGTGGAGGTGGTGGAGCAGGCTGTTGCTCACGAGCACGTCGTAGGGCGGGGCGAAGGGGGCCGGCGGGAGGGGGAGGGCGCCGGGGGGAAGGGGGAGCGTGGCCAGATGAAAGCGGGGGTGGGGGGAGCCGGCCGGAAGGGCCTGGCGGGTCCGTTCCGCCAGGGCGAGCATGGAGGCGGCGCCATCGAGGCCCAGCACGGGGGAGCGGGGTAAGGCGGCCGCCAGACGGAAGGTGATGTTGCCGGGCCCACAGCCCAGATCCAGGACCCGGGGGGCGGGGTTGGGGGGTGGGGAGGCCAGCAGCTCCAGGACCCAATCGGTGAAGGCTTGGTCGGAGGCGGCGAAGTCGGCCTCGGCGTAGGCCAGGGCTTGGTGGGGCTCGTCCATGAGTTCGGGTTCAGGAACACGCTCCATGGCCGCGCTGGTGGGGGTGGGGGGATCGTGGCAGGGGATGGGGCCCGCCAGGGCACACCGCCTGTAGTGGAGCGCGGACGTTGCATGCCCCATCGGTGGCGTTTATGGTGCCCAGCACGCCTGTAGCCCCGCGCCGCCGTGACCCTTTCCGTGCCGCCCCTCTCGGTCAGTTCCCCCGCAGCCCCCGAGGGCAACGGGGCAACTGGAACCAGTCCCCAGGAGGCGGCGGACCACCGCCACGATTTCCCGGCCACCGCCCCGGCGGCGAATCCGGTGTTTTATCGCACCTACAGCCGCAAGGGTCCGGGGGGAAGGGAGAGCTGGCGGGAGGTGGTGGAGCGCAACTTGGAGGGGCTCCGGCGGCTGGGGTCGCTGAACGGGGAGGAGGTGGAGCTGCTCCGACGGATGCAGTTGGAGCAGAAGGCGCTGCCCTCGGGCCGTTGGCTGTGGATCGGCGGCACGGAATGGATCGCCCAGCCGGAAAACTTCAGTGGCGCCTACAACTGCACCTCCACCAACCTGGTGGATTGGGAAGCCTTCGCCCTGATGATGGACCTGGCGATGATGGGTTGCGGCACGGGGGCGATCATCGAGCCCCATCTGATCAACCGCCTGCCCGCGGTACGCAACGAGCTGCGGATCGTGGGCGTGACGGACATCGGCGCCACCCCGGCGGAGCTGAGGCGGGAGCGCACCACCCACACGATTGAGGGGCACCAGGTGGCGATCAAGGTGGGCGACACCCGGCAGGGGTGGGTGGAGAGCTACCGGCTGCTGCTGGAGCTGAGCGGCGATCCGCGCTTTGGCGAGGAGCCGATTGAGGTGCGGGTGGATTTATCCGATGTGCGGCCGGTGGGGGAGCGGCTGAAGGGCTTTGGCGGGATGGCCAACCCGGTGAAGTTGAAGGATTTGTACGGGCGGGTGGCGCAGATCCTGAATCGGGCGCGGGGCCGGCGGCTCACGTCGGTGGAGTGCTGCCTGTTGATTGATGAGGCGGCGGTGACGATCGTGGCGGGCAACATCCGCCGCAGCGCCGGGATGCGGCAGTTTTCGGCGGAGGACAGGGAGGCGTCAACAGCCAAGGACAACCTGTGGCAACAGGACAGCGAGGGCAACTGGCGGATTGATCCGGAGCGGGACGCGTTGCGGATGGCGAACCACACCCGCGTGTTCCACACCCGTCCAAGCCGGGAAACCGTGCTGGAGGCGGTGACGAAGCAGTTTCATTCCGGGGAGGGGGCGATTCAGTTCGCGCCGGAGGCGATCGCCCGCTCCAACGCCGACCTGCTGACCACACCGGAGCTGCGGGAGGAGTTTGTGGGCATCTACTGCGATCAGGGGAAAGAGGAAGCGGGCCGCTGGCTGCGGTTGCACCACCCAGAGATCGAGGAGGCGGAGCTGGAGCACCGGCTGGGCAGGTATGGCTTGAATCCCTGCGGGGAGATTTTGGGAGCTGATTTCCACTGCAATTTGGCGGAGATCCACCTCAACCGGATCGATCCGCGCGACCACCAGGGGCAGGAAGAGGCCTTCCGCGCGGGAGGGATCTCCGTGGCCTGCCTGCTCAATCATCGTTTTGAGGTGGAGCGCTACCGGCGGAGCCGGGCCTGGGATCCGATCGTGGGGGTGAGCTTCACGGGACTGTTTGATTTCTTCGTGGAGGCCTTTGGCACGCCCTGGCTGCAGTGGTGGGAGGCGGGCCGGCCTGATGGGGAGGAAGGGCGAGCGTTCCGGGCGGAGGAGGCGAAGTATTTGAGCCGTTGGCGGCGGATTGTCGATGAGGCGGTGTGGGAGTACTGCGACCGCCATGGCCTGCGACGGCCGAACCGGTGTACCACGGTGCAACCGGCGGGCACCAAGAGCTTGCTCACGGGGGCCTCACCGGGCTGGCATCCGCCGAAGGCGCAGCGCTTCATCCGGCGGATCACGTTCCGCAAGAACGACCCGGTGGCGTTGGCCTGCATGGAGTATGGCTACACGATCGTGCCCAGCCAGAGCGACAAGGATGAGCAGGGTCGTCTGCTGGATGATCCCTTTGATCCACGGTGCACCGAGTGGTTGGTGGAGATTCCCACGGAGGTGAGTTGGGCGAATCTGCCGGGGGCCGACCGGGTGGAGATCAACAATTTCTCAGCCCTGGCCCAGTTTGATTTCTACATGCAGGTGCAGAAGCACTACACGGCCCACAACACATCGGCCACGGTGGAGTTTCGCGAGCATGAGGTGGAGGCGCTGGCGGCGGCGATTCACCGGGCGATCGAGAACGGGGAGGGCTACATCTCGGCGGCGTTGCTGGCGCGGTTCGACGCCAACGCCACGTTCCCGAGGTTGCCGTTCGAGCCGATTGATCGGGCCACCTATTCGCGGTTGCGGGAGGAGGTGGAGGGGCGCCGGCGCAGCGAGGATTTCTTCGAGGCACTGCAGCGTTACGACAACGGCGAGCTGTTGGAGGCCGGTCCAGCGGGCTGTGATTCCGACAAGTGCTTGTTGCCGCAAAGCAAGCCCTAGGGGCCGAGGACGGAGGGGGCAGCGAGGAGCGGGAGACGCTCGTTGTGACGGTCGGGCAAGCGCCTACCCCAGATCCCTGGAACCAATGCACTTACCGCATAGCGGGCAGAATCCTTGCCCAAGGACGAGAATGGCGAAAGGCACCCAGTCCCAGTGACCGATTCAGCGACGTTCTCCACCCCCGAAGCAAGCGACGAGGATCTGGGGGATCTGCTGCTGGAGGTGCTCCCTGGCGACGGCGGCACAATCGGCAACCAGTCGGCACGGGAGGCCCTGAGTCGAGCGGCGGCGCGCCCGATCAGCGAAGAGGACTACTCAGCGGTCAAAGACCGCCTGGTGGGTCTGGGTGTGATCCTCAAGGGGCAGGGGCGTGGTGGATCCGTGCGCCTGGCAGAGGGCATCGAGGGCGGCAGTCGCCACGAGGCACCCTCAGCGCCAGCGGCGGGCAACGGTCGAGGTCGAGCGAAGAAGGAAGCACCCGCCAAGGATTTCAAGGCCGTGCTCTGGGCAAGTGCCGACAAACTTCGTGCCCAGATGGATGCGGCGGAATACAAGCATCTGGTTCTGGGTCTGATCTTTCTGAAATACATCTCAGACACCTTTGCTGAGCATCGGGCGAAGGTGCTGGCCATGGTCAGTTCTCCCGACTCTGACTTCTACCTCGGTGACGACCCAGCTGATCACGAGGCGGCACTGGAGGATCGTGACTACTACACCCAGGAAAACGTGTTCTGGGTGCCTGCCGATGCGCGCTGGGAGTCACTGCGGGCACGGGCAAAGCAACCTGATATTGGTCAACTGATCGACAAGGCACTGGTTGCCATCGAGAACGAGAACCCAACCCTGCGGGGCAAGTTGGATAAGCGGTTTGGTGCCGCCCAACTGGAACCAGGGCGTCTGGGTGAACTGGTGGATCTGATCTCCACCATTGGATTTGCCGACGAGCACAGGTCTGGTGATGTGCTGGGTGAGGTCTACGAATACTTCCTCGGTCAGTTCGCCAGCGCTGAAGGCAAGAAGGGTGGTCAGTTCTATACCCCTGCTCACGTCGTCAAAACGCTTGTTGCCGTGCTGGCACCGCACAAGGGTCGGATCTATGACCCCTGCTGTGGATCAGGGGGAATGTTCGTTCAGAGCGAGAAGTTCATCCAGGCGCACGGGGGCAAGCGGGACGACGCCTCGATCTATGGGCAGGAGAGCAACCCCACCACCTGGCGCCTGGCAGCGATGAACCTGGCGATCCGGGGCTTCAACGCCAATCTGGGCCAGGAACCGGCGGACACCTTTGCCCGTGACCAGTTCCCCGATCAGAAGTTTGACTATATCCTCGCCAACCCACCGTTCAACATTTCTGATTGGGGCGGCGAGAAATATGAAAGTGATCCCCGTTGGGTGTATGGCCGGCCACCTGTCGGCAATGCGAACTATGCCTGGTTGCAACACATGCTCTGGAAACTGCGCCCGGGTGGTGAAGCGGGCGTGGTGCTGGCCAATGGATCGATGAGTTCCAACCAGAGCGGTGAGGGGCAGATTCGTGAGGCGATGGTGCGGGGCGATGTGGTGGAGGTGATGGTGGCGCTGCCTGGGCAACTTTTTCTCAATACGCAGATTCCTGTCTGCCTTTGGTTCTTGACGAACGACAAAACCCAGCGTGGTCGTGATCGCCGTGGCGAAACGCTATTTCTTGATGCCCGCCAGATGGGCACGATGAAAACCAGGGTGGAGCGGGTATTGACGGATGAGGATATTGAGAAGATCGCTGGCACGGTTCACACTTGGCGTGGTGATGGTGAGGGAGCAGATGCTTATGAGGATGTTGCTGGATTCTGCTACAGCGCCAAGTTAAAGGAGATCGAGAAGAATGGATTTGTGCTCACACCTGGTCGCTACGTGGGAGCAGCAGAAACGGATGACGATGACGAACCCTTTGATCAGAAGATGAAGCGCCTCTCGGCCCTTCTCAGACAGCAGCAGCAGCAAGGGGCGAAGCTCGATGCGGCGATTGCCCGTAATCTGGCCTGGTTGGGGTTTGCAGCCGAATGACTCCAACCGCCGACATCCGCTGGCACCAACGGCTGAGCAACTTCGAGCGGGCCCTGGCGTTGCTGGGCGCCGCCCTGATCGATGGCCCCGCTGCCCTCAACCAGCTGGAAAAGGAAGGGGTGATCCAACGCTTTGAGTACTGCTTCGAGCTGGCCTGGAAAACCACCAAGGACTACATGGAAGCCAATGGCTTCCTGTTTGCGGTGGTGATGCCGCGTCAGGTGCTGAAGGAGGCCTATGCCGCCAAGGTGATCGCCGATGGTGCGGTGTGGATCGCCATGCTCGACCACCGCAATCTGCTCTCGCACACCTACAACCCGGCGGTGTTTGAGGAAGCGGTGGAGGCGATTCACCGGCAGTACCTGCCGGCGATGGAGCAACTGTTCAGCTTCCTGCAGCAGGAGGCAACGGCATGAGCCAGGTTTCCCTGGTGCCGCACGACCTGGAGCTGGTGCGCTCGGTGCTGCGCCAGCATCCGGAGATCGAGAGTGCCACCCTGTTCGGCTCCCGCGCCAAGGGCACCCACACACCCCGCTCCGATGTGGACCTGGCCCTGGCCGGCCCCCTGGGAGCCCTTGGCGCCGCAGCGATCGCCGCCGAACTGGAGAACCTGCCCCTGCCCTACCGGTTCGACGTGCACGCCCTGGCGGCCATCACCCACGCGCCACTGCTGGAGCACATCAGGCGCGTAGGCCAGGTGATCTACCGAAGCGGAGTGCAGCCATGAGCTTCGAAGCCCAGCGCAGCCTTGGCCGCGCCCCCATGCGGGATTGCTTTGGGAATCAAGTGACCCATAGCCCATTGGAATGTCAGCAGCAACATGGGGTGTTGGTCGATCACCAAGCTGCCCGTCATCTGGTCTGGCTCGGCTTCGACGATGCAACAGAAGCCTCCAGCTGAGCCCCCATGCCCATGAAGGTTGGCGAGATGATTGAATTGCTACGGAGGGATGGCTGGTTTGAAGTGGCCCAGCGGGGCAGTCACCGGCAGTTCAAACACCTAACCAAGCCAGGCAGGGTCACTGTGGCGGGCAAACCCAGTAGCGACCTTGCGGCAGGCACACAGATGAGTATTCTGAAACAAGCCGGGCTCGGCAAAACCAACACCCCCTGATGGATTCATCATGAAATACGCCGTTGTGATTGAGAAGTCCACCAATAACTATTCTGCCTTTGTGCCTGATCTTCCCGGTTGTGTGGCAACGGGCGAGACACTCGCCGAAGTGGAGGCTGAAATCAGTGCCGCGATTCGATTCCATCTCGACGGCATGCAGGAGGATGGCTTGCCGATACCCACACCCAGCTGTCAGGTGCACTACGTGGAGGCCGCAGCCTGATCATGCAGGCCGAAGCCCAGCGCCGCCTTGGCCATGCCCTGCATGCCATCCGCTCCATCCACACCTACACCGCCGATGCTCCCTTGCCGGAGCTGGAGTCCTTGCTTGAGGCGTGTGCACGGATGCGCGATTGGCAGCATCCGGTAGCGTTGGAGGAGTTGGTGGGATTTGTGGCTGGGGATCTGCAGGTGTGGCAGGGGAGCGTGATGGCGGGCATGGAACAGGGAGGCCGAGGAGGCGAAGCTGGATCAGCAGATTGCTTAGAATCTGAGGAGGTTGGGATATGAGTTCTGAGTGGAAGACCCTCCTGGTTTTCGAGTTGGTAGATGAAGGAAATAGACCAATCTCTAGTGGTCCATTCGGTTCTAATCTGGTATCAAGAGATTACACAGAAAGTGGCATACCTGTAATCAGAGGAGGGAATATGTCAAATGGGAGGTGGGTAGGTAGTGATTTTGCCTGGGTTAGCGAGGAAAAGGCAGCGGAACTATCCGCAAATCTTGCCTTTCCTGGAGACATCGTCTTCACGCAACGAGGAACTCTGGGACAGGTCTGCCTTGTGCCAGATGCTCCATATGAAAAATATGTTTTGTCGCAAAGTCAAATGAAACTGCGGGTAAACCCAGCTATATGTGATCCACTGTTTATGCTTTACCAGTTCAAGTCGCCTGCTCAGCAAGCATATGTTGATGTGAACGCAATTAGGGTGGGCGTTCCTCATACAAACCTCGGCATCCTACGTGATACGCCTTGCCAGGTGCCTCCGCTTTCTACTCAAAAAGCAATCGCCCATATCCTCGGCACCCTTGACGACAAGATCGAACTGAACCGCAAGAACAACGAAACCTTGGAGGCGATGGCAAAGGCGCTCTTCAAGTCGTGGTTTGTGGATTTCGATCCAGTCAGAGCGAAATCAGATGGTCGCCCCACTGGATTGCCAGCAGAAATCAGCGACCTGTTCCCAGATTCGTTTGAGGATTCGGAACTGGGTGAGATTCCGAGCGGATGGAGTGTTGGGTGCCTGAGTGATTGCTGTGAAATCACAATGGGGCAATCCCCTCCTGGAGACACCTACAACGAAGATGGCGATGGTCTGCCCTTCTATCAAGGAAAAACAGATTTTGGATTCCGATTCCCAGGGCGACGGATTTATTGCTCAGCGCCAACAAGGCAGGCATCCATAGGGGCAACACTCATCAGCGTTAGGGCACCAGTTGGGAGTGCCAATATTGCCAGGGAGGTTTGCTCCATTGGTCGTGGCATTGCTGCGCTGAAATCCAGGCAATCTGCTGACTCGTTCGTTTACTACCTAATCGGAACCCTCCAAGGAGTATTTGAGTCATACAACTCAGAGGGAACCGTCTTTGGGGCGATCAACGGAAAAGATCTGGCATCTATCCAGATAGTCGTGCCAAGCACAGCGGCAATCGCTGCTTTCAACTCCCAATGCTTTCCAATGGATGAATCAATCCAAAGCAATACCCAGGAAACTGAGCATCTCACAACTGTTAGAGATGCCCTCCTCCCCAAACTCATCTCAGGAGAAATCCGAATCCCTGATGCCGAGAAGATGCTTGAGGAGGTTGGTGTCTGATGGCAACCAGCACACCACCCGCTCAGCCCCAACAGGACACCCTGGGCGATGTCGTCCTGTTCCAGGCCGCCGATGGCCAGGTGTCGCTGGATGTGCGACTGGAGGCTGACAGCGTCTGGCTCAGCCAGGCCCAGATGGCTGAGCTGTTTGGCCGGGAACGTTCGGTGATCACCCGCCACGTGGGCAACGTATTTCGGGAGGGGGAGCTGCCCGAGGAAAGCAATGTGCATTTTTTGCACATTGCCGGTGCCGACCGGCCTGTGGGCTTTTACAGCCTCGATGTGATTATTTCCGTGGGCTACCGCGTTAAGTCGCCCCGCGGTACTCAGTTCCGGATCTGGGCTACCCAGGTGCTGCGCCAGCACCTGATCCAGGGCTACTCGCTCCATCAACGCCGCCTGCAGGAACGGGGCCTCGGCGAGCTGGAACAAACACTTGGACTTATGACCCGCACCCTCAGCGCAAAGGGCCTGGTGAGCGATGAAGGTCAGGCGGTGCTGGAGGTGGTGCAGCGCTACAGCCGTGCCTGGCGCTGGTTGCTCGCCTACGACGAGGATCGGCTAACGCCCGCCCCCGCAGAACCGGATGGAGTGCCTGAGGCCCTGGGATTGGCGGAGGCTCAGCTGTCCATCGGCACCCTGCGCCACGATCTTGCCCGGTGCGGTGAAGCCACCCCCTTGTTCGGCCAGGACAACCGACAGGCGCTCGCAGGCATCCTCGGGGCCATCGAGCAAACGTTCGATGGCCAGCCGCTCTATCCCACAGCCCAGCTGCGGGCTGCCCACCTCCTCTACTTCGTGATCAAGGATCACCCCTTCGCCGATGGCAACAAACGCATCGGCGCGCTGTTGTTCCTGGAGTTCCTGCGCCGCAATCAGCTACTGTTGCTGCCCGATGGACAGCCCCGGATCGCCGATAACGGCATGGCGGCCCTCGCCCTGCTGATCGCCGAAAGTGCATCCTCACAGAAGGAGCTGATGATCAGGTTGGTGGTCGCCTTGCTGGAGGATCACCCCTGATGGCACGCATCACAGAAGACCATCTGGAGCAGCAATACCTTGAGTGGTTCCAGGAACTGGGTTACACCCACGTCTTCGCACCGCAATCTGATCCCAAAACAAGCATGGTGCACGTGGCTCGGAGAGATTCGCGATGACGGGTCATGCTGAACATTCGGGGCATGATGCCCCCTACTCCCCACCCCTGAGCATCACCCCGGCCTTGCTCAGCCAGGTGGCCGGTATTGCGGAGGCCCTCGGTCGCTGGTGCGCTCGCCAGGACGCGTTGCCATCGCCGCGTCTGCGCCGGGAGAACCGCATCCACACGATCCAGGCCTCGCTGGCGATTGAGCGGAACAGCCTCAGCGTGGAGCAGGTGAGCGCCCTGTTGGATGGCCAGCGGGTGATCGGTCCGGCTCGCGACATTCAGGAAGTGCGCAATGCCATCGCCGCCTACGAGGCTCTGGCGCGCTGGAATCCAACCGATCGCGCCCATCTCCTGGAGGCCCACGGGCTGTTGATGGCTGGGCTGATCGATGCGCCCGGTCGCTTCCGCGGCGGTGGCGTGGACGTCTACCGGGGCGATCAGCTCGTGCACATGGCTCCCCCTGCCAGCAGGGTTTCGGGCTTGGTCGACGACCTGCTGAAATGGCTGGCCACAAGTGACTGGCATCCCCTGATCTTGAGCTGCGTGGTGCACGACGAGCTGGAGTTCATCCATCCCTTCGCCGATGGCAATGGCCGCCTCGGCCGCCTCTGGCAGACCCTGATCCTCAGCCACTGGAATCCGCTCCTGGCCTGGCTGCCGATCGAGGAGGTGATCCGCTCCCGGCAGCAGGGCTATTACGACTCACTCGGCCAGGCCGACCAGCAGGGCGACCTGGCGCCCTTCGTGGCCTATCAGCTGGAGGCCATCCACGATGCGCTGCGTTCGGAGATCAGTTCGGAGAAAGGTTCGGAGATCGGCTCGGAGAAGGTGAGCGCCAAAGCCCCGAGCCTTGATGAGCTGATCCTGCAGGACCTCAGCTCCGATCCCAACCTCTCAGCCCGGTTGCTGGCCGAGCGCCTCGGGCTGAGCAAGCGCGCGGTGGAGAAGCACCTGGCGGCACTCCAGCAAAAGGGACGCCTGCTTCGCCATGGCTCACCCCGTACCGGTTGCTGGCAGGTTCTGTAGCCTCACTCCATGGCACTCATCACCGAAGACCATCTCGAGCAGCAGTGCCTGGCCTGGTTCGAGGAACTGGGATACACCCACGTCTTCGCACCCCAACTTGACAGCGACGGCACCTCAACAGAACGTCCCGACTTCCGGCAGGTGATCCTCACGGGGCGACTGCGCTCCGCACTTCAGCGCCTGAACCCTGAAGTTCCAGCAGGCACCATCGAATCAGCGGTGCTCCAACTGGCGAACCCCAACGTGCCTGGTCTGCTGGCATCCAACCGTCAGTTCCACCGCTGGATCACCCAGGGTTTACCCATCACCTATCTGGATGGGAACCAGCAGGTCGGCATCCGCCTCAAGGTGATCGGATTCGACGACCCCGCCTCCAACGACTGGTTGGTGGTGAACCAGTTGGCGATCCAGGGCACCAAGCACAACCGCCGCCCTGATGTGGTGGTCTACGTCAACGGTCTGCCGCTGGCAGTGATCGAACTCAAGAACCCCACCGATGAGAAGGCAGACATCTGGGCGGCGTTCAACCAACTCCAGACCTACAAGCAAGACATTCCCGTCCTGTTCACGCCCAACGTGCTGCTGGTGATCAGCGATGGCATTCAGGCACGGTTGGGATCCCTGAGTGCCGATCGGGAACGGTTCCAGCGTTGGCGCACGATCGACGGGGAAAACCACCTCGATCCGCTGGGTGCTCACCGTGATCTGGAGACCCTGGTGCGGGGGATCTTTGACAAGGGCCGGCTGCTGGAGTTCGTTCGCTCCTTCTGCCTGTTTGAGGAAGACGGGCAGATCATCAAGAAGATCGCCGCTTACCACCAGTTCCACGCCGTCAGGGCAGCGGTGGAGCGGGTGGTGGAAGCAAGCAGACCTGATGGCGACAAGAAGGGTGGCGTGGTTTGGCACACCCAGGGCGCTGGCAAGAGCATCGAGATGGCGTGTCTGGCGGGCAAGTTGCTCACCGATCCACGCCTGGAGAACCCCACCCTGGTGATGGTGACCGACCGCCAAGACCTCGATGGGCAACTCTTCGGGGTCTTTGCTGGAGCGGGAGACCTGCTGGGCGAATCGCCCAAGCAGGCAGACAGTCGCCAGGAACTCAGGGATCTGCTCGCCAACCGCCCCAGCGGCGGCATCATCTTCACCACCATCCAGAAGTTCGCCACCGAACCAGGGGAAGAGCGGTTCCCTGCCCTGAGCGACCGCCACAACATCGTGGTGATCTGCGATGAGGCGCATCGCACCCAATACGGGTTCAAGGGGCGCTTTGACACCAAGACAGGGGAGATCAAATACGGGTTGGCAAAGGCATTGCGGGATGCCCTGCCCCAGGCCACCTTCCTTGCCTTCACGGGAACGCCGATCTCCCAGGACGACCGCGACACCCAGGCGGTGTTCGGCCACTACATCTCCATTTACGACATCCAGCAGGCTGTGGAAGATGGCGCCACGGTGCCCATCTACTACGAATCCCGCCTGGCGAAGCTGGAACTGAAGATCCCCATGCTGCCCCAGGTGGATGAGCAGGTGGATGACCTCTTCGCTGATGAAGACGACATCCCTGCCGCTGAGCGGGCAAAGAGCAGGTGGGCAGCACTGGAAGCACTGGTGGGCGCTGAACCACGCCTGAAGCAGGTGGCAGCCGATCTGGTCGCCCATTACGAGCAACGCTCACGCACCCAACCAGGCAAAGCGATGGTGCTGGCGATGAGCAGGGAGATCTGTGCCCGCCTCTATGACGCCATCGTTGCCCTGCGCCCGGAGTGGCACGACGACGACCACCTCAAGGGTGCGATCAAGGTGGTGATGACGGCATCGGCATCTGACGAATCCCACCTCCAACCGCATCACACCAGCAAGCAGCAGAAGAAGGATCTAGAGAAACGGTTCAAGGATCCTGCCGATCCACTCAAGATCGTGCTGGTGCGGGATATGTGGTTGACGGGGTTTGACGCTCCCTGTATGGCGACGATGTATGTGGATAAACCAATGAAGGGGGCGAACCTGGCACAGGCGATTGCCCGAGTGAACAGGGTCTTCAAAGACAAACCAGGCGGTCTGGTGGTCGATTACATCGGCATCGCCCCCCAACTCAAAGAAGCACTGGCGACGTACACCGCATCGAAGGGTAAGGGTGCTCCCACGATTGATACCAGTGAGGCGCTGCGGATTCTCAAGGAGAAACTCCAGGTTGCCCGTGACCTACTCCACCCCATCGACTGGAGTGGGTTCAGGGATCCCAAAACAGCAATGGCACTGCTTTCCAACTGCCTCGATCACATCCTTGAACAACCAGAAGGCAAGAAGCGATATTGCGACACCGTGCTAGCGATGACCAAGGCATTTGCCTTGTGCGGCACCCTTGATGAAGCGATGGCACTTAATGATGAGGTGGCCTTCCTTCAAGCCATCCGAGCACTACTGATCAAAGGTGATGGAGTGGGCGGTGATGGTGCTGCCCCCAAGAATGTTGATTTTCAATTGCGCCAACTGCTATCTGAGTCATTGGTGGCAGATGGGATCACGGATGTCTTCAAGATCGCAGGTCTACAAAAACCAGATCTCAGCATCCTGTCGGATCAGTTCCTGGCACAGGTCAGCAAGATTCCTCAAAAGAACTTGGCGGTTGAACTGCTCCAGCGGTTGCTGAGGGAAGAAGTTCAAACACGCTTCAAGACCAACGTGGTCAAGCAGAGGCGGTTCAGCGAACTCCTCCAGGCATCCTTGAACAAATATGCCAACCGCTCCATCGAAGCGGCACAGGTGATCGAAGAACTGATTGCGATGGCAAAGCAGTTCCGTGATGAGGCAGAGAAAGTCGAAGCAATGGGATTGTCGGTTGCCGAGGTTGCCTTCTACGACGCCCTGGCGAACAACCAGTCAGCCCACGACCTGATGGGGGATGAGGTGCTCATGAACATGGCGAGGGAACTGGCAGAAAAACTCAGGGGTTCACTCAGTATCGACTGGCAATACAAGGAAAACGTTCGAGCACGTCTGCGAACGATGATCAAGGCCCTGCTCAAACGCTACAAGTATCCGCCTGATCAGGAAGCAGCGGCGATTGAGTTGGTGCTCCAGCAGACCGAGATGATTTCTGAGGAGTGGGCGAGAGAGGATCTTGGCAAGAAGATTCAGGCGGTTGTCGCTGACGCACTTACAAACCATATGGGCGGTCAGTCGGGAGGCGTCGGCAAATGAATCCGTTCCACATATCACACCATGATGTTGCCAGTGTTGAAGGTAATGGGTGGGGGTAATGAAATGACTCCATCGCAGATGCGAGACGCGGTTGCAGAGCACCTTGGTCTAAGCGCCGAAGCATTGAGTCCGAATGGGTTGGGCACGGACTGATCGAATGAAGGCAGGGTTGTTCGATCGCCCACGTCGAGCAACGTATGTCCTCAGTCAAAGCGGCAAGGATCTCCTCTCAAATCCGTCTGCCGCAATCGATGCTGAGTTTCTTCGTTCTTACGAGCAGTTCAAGGCGGGTCAATGGAAGACGTTCAGGGAGTTGCCCGTGGTGCGGATGGTGGCGTCGATGACGACGTGAACCAGGATCATCTTGGTCTTGATCGCGTTTACATCCAGGCAAAGCGATGGGAGGGTTCTGTTGGCAGAGTCAGCGGGATCCGGTTTGTGAGGTCTCATCAGCGCCACAGCGCCCGTGCTCAACGCCTCCGGCCAGGTGCTCGGGCTGGTGTACGAAACTGGCACCTATGCCAAACAGTCCTTGAATCTGGTGTCGGCCTATCGCTCCTCGGCCATTCAGAGCAAACTCCCCTAGGCATTCTCTCGGCACAAGAGGTTCACACTCCACTGAGACTTTGGAACCAACCCGGGACGATGATGAAGAAGTGTCAACATCTCGGGTCAGTTCAAGCTCAAGTCGTGAGGGTGGACATGGATCCGATACGTTCATCATCGCCGTGCCAGATGCCCCCCGTGACAATCTCCCGTTCATCGATGCACACTGTCATCTATTTAACATTCTTGATGTGCCCCTCTATGAATCGCTATCAGGCAAGATCAAACAAGGCACCATCCAGCGGCTTCTCCTGGCTTTTGCCGCTGGCCCAGCGGTCTTGATCGGAGCCCCAGAGCAGCTTCTCCTCAAGTACCACAACTTCATCACATTCTTTGAGAACGATATTCGGGACAACATCCACTGGCTAGAGAAGCAGCTCAACCTGGCATTCAAAGATAGCCTGGTCAAAGCTTATTTCGGAGCCTCGGCAAACAGGTTGGTCATGACACCACTGGCCATGGACTTCGATACAAATTTAGACGGCAGTGATCTTGGCTCAGAGCGAAAAAGATGCATCCATCAGATCGAGCGCCTGTTTTCAGCCATCCAACAAGCCCAACTTGTCCCGGGTGACAGCGCTGATACTCGTCTTGAAATTTATCCGTTCATGGGTTTCGCTCTCAATAAACTTGACCACCATCCCGGCTGCCTTCAGGACCTGAAGGATTGGTGGGGAAGCAATGGCTTAACGGCTGCTCAGAGAAGCGAGGGATTCAGTAAGAAAGTACAGCCAGGCAAAGCGATTGGAATCAAGTTGTATCCACCTCTGGGGTTTAATCCATGCCCAGAGAGGCTTCCAAATGCCTATCTTGAGTTCTACAGCTGGTGCGTGGACATGGACATCCCTTTGGCTGTTCACTGTCAAGAGTCATCATTTTGCGTCACTCCCCAACAAAACGCACAAGCCAACCACTGCACACACCCGCGAAACTGGGAACGGCTTTTCAGTAATCATCCCCATCTAGCACCCCTGCGGATCAACTTTGGCCATTTTGGCGGTGAGTGTCAGATCGCCAAGCTGGTCACTTACGGAGACAACAACACCCCTGTCGCCATCGATCCAAACAGTTGGTCGTATTCGATCATCCGCCTTCTCAAGAACCATCCAAATACCTATGCCGACCTGGCGGCCTTTGATTACAGTCAGTACGACTGCTTGAACAGCCTGGGAATGCTTCTGGCTGGATATGCTGACACCCTGCCTGACGCCCAGGATCTTTCAGCGGTGCTCCAAGAAAAACTCCTCTGGGGCACCGATGTGCCGATGATCATCTCAACAGATTCATTCGTGGAGAATGGGGTTCCTTCCTATGCCAAGCTCATGAAATCGTTTATACTTAGTAACCCTGATGCCAGCCAACAGGGGGTTTACAAGAAGATCTGCCAAAACATCGCGCGAACCAATCCCTCTCATTTCCTGTTTGGACAAACAGTCGGCTGACCCCTCTTCCGGGGCCGCTCCTCAATGGTCTCGAACAGAGCTCCTCCCCCCGATTCATCGCCTCCGCCGCGGCTGCCCTCCCCGAGGAGTTCTGCCCCGGCCGCCGCTGAGATCCAGGGGGGGAGCGGAGAGAATGGTGGGCTCAAAGCCCGGCACCTCCCGCCGGGGAAGCCGCTCGCCCAGAAGCCGTTCGATGGCTTTCAGGAGTTCGTGCTCCTCCGCCGCCACCAACGACACCGCCTGACCCGTGCGGCCCGCCCTGCCGGTGCGACCGATGCGATGCACATAGTCTTCCGCCTGATTCGGCAGATCCAGATTCACCACATGGGGCAGCTGCTGGATGTCGATGCCGCGCGCCGCGATATCCGTGGCCACCAACACTCGCACCTCGCCGCTTTTGAAGCCCGAGAGCGCCCGGGTGCGGGCCCCCTGGCTCTTGTTGCCATGGATCGCCGCCGCCCGCAACCCATCCCGGCACAGGTGCTCCGTCACCCGGTCGGCCCCGTGCTTGGTGCGTGAGAACACCAGCACTTGCCGCCAGTCGTTGCTGCGAATCAAATGGCTCAGCAACGCGGGTTTGCGGGCCGGGTCGCACGGGTGAAGCACCGTCTCGACGCTCGGCGCCGCCTGATTCTCAGGAGTAGCCTGCAACTGCGCCGGTTGGTGCAGAAAGCCCGCGGCAAGCTGGCGAATCTGGGGCGAAAACGTGGCGGAAAACAGCAGGGTTTGGCGCCGCTGGGGGAGGAGCTCCAGGATGCGGCGGATGTCGCGCAGGAAGCCCATGTCGAGCATCCGATCCGCTTCATCCAGCACCAAAATCTCCACCCGATCCAGCCGCAGGGCCCCCTGCTGGTGCAAATCCAGCAGCCGACCCGGTGTGGCCATCAGCACATCCGTTCCCCGCCGCAACCGGTCGATCTGGGGATTGGCGCTGACGCCGCCAAACACCACATCCGAGCGCAGATCCAGGTAGCGGCCGTAGGCCCGCACGCTCTCCGCCACCTGGGCCGCCAATTCACGGGTGGGGGTGAGCACCAGGGCGCGCACCACCCCGGCCCGGGCCTGGGCCCCGTGCCTCAGCCGCTCCAGCATCGGCAGGGTGAACCCCGCCGTCTTGCCCGTGCCGGTCTGGGCCGCCGCCAACACGTCGCGACCCTCCAAGACCGCCGGGATGCACTGCCGTTGGATCGGTGAAGCCTCATGGTACCCCCGGGCCGCCACGGCCTTCAGCAAAGGCTCGGACAGGCCCAGGGCGGCGAAATCCGATGGAAGGGACTCCGCGGCGCTGGCGGCGGGGTCGGAAACCGGTGGGATGTTGGCTCGGGGGGAAGGCGCGGCGGAACGGGTCTTGACGTGGCTGGAAGGTGGGGTCAGGGAGGCGACAGGAATGGATTGATCTCCTTCCACCGTAGTGGCAGGGAGGCGACTCTCCACCAGGCTGGAGCGGATCGGTCGAGCCCGCACCATCCTAAATTCCGCCGGGGGCGGCTCTTCGTCCAGCCCATCCCCTGACGCCCCTCTTCTCCCTCCCATGAGCAACCCCGACATCAGCGCCGTGCAGGTGCGCACCGCCACTGGCGAGGAGCGTCCCCTCGGCGATTGGAGCGGCCAGGTGCTGCTGCTCGTGAACGTGGCCAGCCGTTGCGGCTTCACCCGTCAATACGCGGGCCTGCAAAAGCTTCAAGACACCTATGGCCCGCGGGGCTTCACGGTGCTCGCCTTCCCCTGCAACGATTTCGGCGCCCAGGAGCCCGGCACCCTGGAGGAGATCCAGTCCTTCTGCTCCACCACCTACGGCGTCAACTTCCCGATCCTGGCCAAGGTGCCCATCAGCGGAGCCCCCTTCGACACCCTGGTGAACACCGCTCCCAGCGGCCCGGTGGCCTGGAATTTTGAGAAGTTTCTGGTGGGTCGCGATGGCGTGGTGGTGGCTCGCTTCAGCAGCCGGGTGGAGCCCGATTCCGATGAGCTTCGCGGCGCCATTGAGAGCGCCTTGGGGGCTTGAACCGCCCCGTGATGGGTCGGTTTTCCGGCGGGGCCCCGTGGAGGGCCCACCGGGACCGTGTAGGGTGAAGAAGATTCATCGAACACTCTTCAGCGGGTTTCTCCCCAGCGCGGCGAGCTCCTTCGGATTTCTCCACCCGGTCAGCGACTTTCTTCAGGGCCTTCCTCGAATCGGTTTGATACGTTCACTGTTCATTTCATGACCATTTTCGTTGGCAACCTCTCCTTCGATGCCGAAGTGGAGGACCTTCAATCCCTCTTCCAAAAGTATGGAGAGGTGCGCAAATGCACCCTGCCGCTCGACCGTGAAACCGGTCGCAAGCGCGGTTTCGCCTTCGTTGATCTGGCCGACGCCACCGACGAAACCAAAGCCATTGATGATCTGCAAAACGTCGAGTGGATGGGCCGCAGCATCCGCGTCAACAAAGCCGAACCCCGTCCCTCCGACGGTGGTGGTGGTGGTGGCCGCGCTCGCTGGTAAATCGCACCCCTCCCCGTGGCCGCTGGCGCGGCCATTGGATCCGCCGCCCGTCAGGGCGGTTTTTTTTTTGCTGCGCTGAAGGCCGCCGCAAACTGTCCCCATCCGGGGAATAGGCGCCGCTTCCCCATCCCTGGAAGATGGATTCAGTAAGAACGGAGGTGCCCCATGGCCGGCACCAAACTCCCCCCAGACCCCACCTGCCTCAGCCGAACCTGCTTGAAGTGGACCCCGGAGGGGGAACTGGCCAAAGAGGATTTGCGGCGGGTGCTGGCCCGGCTGGCGGCCGCGGAGGGGCATCGGCCCGAGCTGTGGCGCCCCGACCTGGACGACTGACAGGCCTCGACACCTCCCCCGACCCGTGCTAGTACATCTGTACCACCTCGTGTCGCGCCATGGCCGCTTCCCGTCGTCCCCTCTCCCCCCGTTCCTCGTCCCTCGACGCGCCCATCGAGGAGTGGCCCTACCTCGACCAGGAGGTGCTCCTCACCAGCCGGAGCCGCCAGGTGTGCCTCACCTGCCATTGGTTCCGCCACCACGCCGGTCCCAACTGCGTGCCTCTGCTCACCTGCCAACTTCGTCAGGGATTGATCGCCCATGGGGAACACCTCACCCACCGCTGCCAGGGCTGGACCGATGATCTGACCCGCCGGGGTGGATGGGCGCCGGAGGTGGCCTGAACCCGCCCCAGCCCTCTCACAAGCGGCCGCCCCTCTCCCCCCAGGAGGGATGGATCAGCGATGGACTTCAAGTGCTCCATTTCCGCCCAGCCCGCTGGGACAAATGGGCCCAGACCCTGGAGGTCACCTTCGGTGAGCTGTGCCCCCGCCACCCCGTCCCGCTCCTGCGACACCGCCGGGAGATCAGCCGGGAGGAGGCCATCCAGCTCTGGAGCCGGCTCCGCCGGGAAGGCTGGCGCCCCTGCCCCCCCCAATGGGTGCCACCTCCCCCGCCGAGGTTGTGGGGGGTCCGATCAAGACAGGGCAAACAGCAGCACATCTGAGCCCTGGGGCCCCGATCGCAACGACTGGAGGGGCCCCTCGGAAGCGGACCAGTCGAAGCCCAGTCCATCCCCTTGCGCCAACACCATCCCCTCTCCGCCGTCGGCGACGCTGAGGCGCAGACCGCCGGCGATCATCTGGATCCACACCCGCTCACAGGGGGGAACCCTCAGCGGCAGACTCTCCTCCGCTCCCGCCCTGCCGCGCCACAGATGGACGCGGCGCTGGATGGCCAGGGTGTCCCCGGCGCCATCCGGACTCAAGAGGGGCGTCCAGCCCACTCGCGGCGGAAACGCTTGTTGCTCGTAGGCCGGGGGCAGGCCCGCCTGGTCGGGTTCGATCCAGATCTGCAGCAGGCGACAGGGAGCCAAACCCCCATTCATCTCACTGTGCACGATCCCCGTGCCGGCGCTCATCCGTTGCACTTCCCCGGCATGAAGCACCGCCTGGTGCCCCATGGAGTCGTGATGACTCAGCTCCCCTTCCACCATCACGGTGATGATTTCCATGTCGCGGTGGGGATGCATGTCAAACCCTTGTCCCGCGGAGAGGGTGTCGTCATTGATCACCCGCAGGGGGCCAAAGCCGATCCACTTCGGATCCACATGGGAGGCGAAAGAGAAGGAGTGCCAGCTGTCGAGCCACTCGAGGCGGGTGTGGAACCGCTCCGCCGCTGGACGGAACACCAGGCCGGGAAGGAGGGCTGGAGGAGATGGCATGGATCAAAGGGCTTTGAGCCCATTGTCTCCAACAAAACACCCCGGACCGATCCTGGGATCAGCCCGGGGCGTGGTGGGGTGGACGGAAGCTCAACCCAGACCGATTTGGGACAGGATGCCTTGACCGGTGAGGACCTCGGTGGCCAGGCCAATCACGAAGCCGAGCATGGCCAGGCGGCCATTCCAAGTTTCGGCGAATTGCACGAAACCGAAGCGGGGGGTGGAGTCAGCCATTGGGGCAGTTGCGAATTGTTGCGGGTAATGTAACAGATCGTGAAGGTCTTGGCAAGGCGCCAGGCGGGCTCCCGTTCGCCACCATGGAACCATGCCTGGAGTCCAGCCCCCTCCCCATCGCCCCTGGCCTCGGTGGCTCCTCTGGGGGCTCCCGCCGCTCCCCTTGGCGGCCATCGCCGCCGGCGTGGCCCTCAATGGGAGAGGGTTGCCCGGCCCACTCCAACCATCCGACGCTCAGGCGACCACGCCCCTCACCGCCGAGCACATCGCCCTGGTGATCAACGCCGCCGATCCGCTCAGCGAAGCCATTGGCGCCGCCTACGCGCAAGCCAGGCACCTGCGGCCCCAACAGGTGATTCGGGTGCGCTTTCCCCCGGGCCGGCCCACGATGGACACGGGGGAGTTTTTGAGCGTTTACCGCCAGGTGAGGCGTCAGACGCCGGCGTCCGCCCAGGCCTACGCCCTCGCCTGGGCGGCCCCCTGGCGGGTGGGCTGCCTCTCGATCACCAGCGCCTTCACCTTTGGCAAGGTGCGGTCCATCTGCCCTGACACCTGCCGGGCCACGCCCCAGAGCCCTTACTTCGCCAACGGCATGGTGCGTCGGCCCTGGTCGGCCCTGGGGATCCGCCCCTCCATGCTGCTGGCGGCCACCACCGCCGAGGCCGGCCAGGCCCTCATTCGCCGCGGGGTGGCGGCCGATGGCACCACCCCCCCGGGAACGGCCTATCTGCTGAGCACCAGCGATCGAGCCCGCAATCGGCGCGCGGAGGGCTATGCGGACCTGCTGATTCGATCGGCGCCAGGCTTCGAGGTGCGGGTGTTGGAGGGGAACGGGATTCGGGGAGCCCGCAATGTGATGCTCTACGTCACCGGGCGCAGGGTGGTGCCGGATCTGGACACCAATCACTTCCGCCCTGGCGCTGTGGGGGACCACCTCACCTCGTTCGGGGGCATGCTCACGGGGCCCTCCGGCCAATCCGCCGATGGGGGCAACGGGCAGATGAGCGCGCTGCGCTGGCTGGAGGCGGGGGCCACGGGGAGCTACGGCACCGTGGTGGAGCCCTGCAACCATCGGGGTAAGTTCCCCGATCCGGGCCTGCTGCTCACTTATTACCGCCGCGGCGACACCTTGATCGAGAGCTACTGGCGCAGTGTCGCCATGCCCGAGCAGGGGGTGTTCATCGGCGAGCCGTTGGCCCGGCCATGGGGGCCCAAACCCAAAGCGAGGGATCGGGCCTCTTGAGGCCCCGCCGGCCGGAGCCGGGTCTGGGAGAATCCTCCCGGTGTCACGCGTGTTGGCCGTCCCCCATGGCATTGGAGCAGCTCAAGGCCTTTCTCCTGCGGATGCAGAAGGATGAGGGGTTGAAACAACAGGTGTTGGCGGCCGCCACCGCCGACGATGTCGCCCAGATCGCCTTGAAATTGGGCTACGAGTTTTCCGGCGATGAATTGCTGCGGGCCTCGGGTCAGCGCTTTGAGCGGGTGACCGTGAGGAAAAACGACATCCCCGGGGAATACAACTAATCCAAACGGGGTGACGCTGGCTTGGGGCCATACTGGGGCCAGCGGCGACAACCAGTGGTGAAAGAGGTCAGTGTGGTGGAGGTGCTGTTGCGAAACGTGGCGCGGGTGGCGGCGATCTCAGGGGTGGTCGCGCTGTTGATTTGGGTCACCTGGGTGATGCTCGATGTGAAAAACATGCAATCGGGCTTCACGCTTCCCTATTGATCGCGGGGCGCCGGAGGGAGGGGATCAACGCTCCAGCAGCGACCAGAAACTCCAGTTGCGTCCGAACGCCTCCCGCAGCCGCCCCAGGAAGCTGGCGTGGCTCTCGAAGCCCCACCAGTCGTCGATTCGAACCTCCAACCGCTCGCACTGGCGGAGATGTTCGACGGCGTAGCGGTAGCGCTTCGAGCGGCCCATCGAGAGGGCGAATCCCACCATCGCTCGCAAGAGCAGGGTGGCGGCCAGTGGGTGGTCGGCGCTGAGGCGCTCGGCGGCTGGCTCGTAGATCTCGTAGGCGTCGCCAACCCAGTCCTCGTAGTGGACGACCACGTAGCGGGCGGCGCGGGGCAGGTCGGGCCAGAACACCAGAAACCGCAGAGCCTCCAGGGGCCGCCGATGCTGTTCCACCACCGCGAAGGCCCGCTCCTCGGCCTCCACATCGGCGAAGTCATCGAGGCCATTGAGATAGTCGCGCAGCGTGGGGATGGAGAGCGATTGGCGGAACACCTCCCAGCGGTGGTCCTGGGCCTCGTCCTTTCGTCCGAGGGCCTCGAGCACGGTGATGCGGGTGTCGTGCCATGTTTGCGCCTCCATGATGTTGGTGACATCGGCGGCGTGGTCGAGCACGGCGAGGGCCTGCTGGGCCCGGCCCGCCTGGAGAAGATGGGTCGCCACGTCGGCGGCCGTATCGGGCCAGCTCAACTGGTCATCCGTAAAGAGCTCGAGGTAGCCGTCCACATCGCCTCGGGCTTGGAGGATTTGCGTTCTCGCCAGACGGTCGATGCCGCCGCGCTCCAACAGGGCCACTTCCAGATGGGCCAGTCCCGCCTCTCCCAGCACCGGCCCCAGGGCCGGAATGAGCCCGTCGAACTGACAATAGCCATTCTCCCGCAGCAGGTCGGCCCCGATCTCCGCCAGGGCCTGAGGGCTGATGGAGGCCTTGGTGGCCAGGGGCCCCAGTTCGTTCACCCCACGATGGAACACGCCGAACACCGCGCCGGTGGTGTCGGAACATCGGTCGAGCACACCATCGGCCAGGGCGAGGAAGCGCACCAGCAGCTCCAAGGCGAGGGAGGGATCCGCCGCGGCGATCGGGCCGGTGATCGCTTGGAGTTGGGCCTCCAGGTCGGCCAGCAGGGCCTTGCGCTTGGCGGCATCGATGAAGGTGGTGGAGCGGTGGATCGCGGCGAGTCGCTTGCGCACCTCCTGGGAGGCACCCCCCGCTCCATCCGCGGAGGCCAGGGCCAACCGCAGGCGCCGCTGGATCACGGCGTTGCCAGCACTCACCTCGATCAGCAACTCCGCCAGGGCGGCAGCGCCGAGGGTTTCCAGGTTTTTGGCGTTGAGGGTGCGCTTGGCGGCCATGGCCCGGGGTCTGCCCACAAACAATGGCGGGCCCGGGGCCAGGACGGCCGTCGCTCGCAACATCCCCTCACCGACCAGGGACAATCCGGGGCGATGGGGTCCGGGTCAACCCGATTGGACGAGGATCTGAAACTCCATGGGCCTGAGCTTCACCTTCAGGCTCGCGGCAGGGGCGGACCCTTTGCGAACAGGGCCATCCCAGAAGTTGGCGGAAGCCAGCCTGCTCACCGGAATGGGGTCGTCGGCGACGCCGTGGTTGGAGAGCACGAGCTGGAAACTGGCCTGGCTGTGATTGACCACCCGATCGATCAACACATGTCCCTCAAATGCCTTGCTTGCGGAGGTGTTCGCCAACACCACCACTTCCGAATCACCAAGAATCCGGGAAAAACTCGTCAGCCCACCTTTGCCTGTGGCTGGCCCAAAATCAGTGCCATTGCCACTGATCACGCGGAAGTACTGACGTCCATAGCGGAGGGAGGGAAACCGCTGGCGCAGGTTGGAAAGATCGCGAATCCAGGCGAAGGTCGAGCCAGTGGTGTCGAAGGCGTTGGGTTTGCCCCAAAGCGCCTCGCGAACCCCCTCAAATTGGGCCGGATCAGGCGTCCCATCAGCATGGACGGTGCCACTCAGGTCCTGTTCCGTTCCGTAGTACAGACAGGGGATCCCTTGCAGGGTGAACAAGAGGCCAATGGCCTGTTTGACCTGTTTGTCTGGGGTGAGTGGATGGCGAATGCGTTCGGATTGGTCGTGGTTGTCGAGGAAGGTCACGAAAAATCGGCTGGCTTCTCCGTGGGAGGAGAGAAGTTCAGCTTCATGTTTTTTGCGTTGTTCAAACAGCTCGGGCAACCGTTCCACCTCCACTTGCTCCTTGGATAACTGACGGAGCAGCTGGAAGAGTGGAAAGTCTTTGGCCGCGTCGATCCCAAATCCTTCCGTGACCCCGGCGTTGCGACCCACAAAACGAGCGAGGGTTTTGTCCGAGTCCCAAACTTCACCAAAGGTGAAGAAGTTTCGTTTGCCCAATGAAAGCGCGAATTCCCGGATGGCATTGCCAAAAAACTGCAACATCATCGGATCGACATACTTGGCTGTGTCGATGCGGAAGGCGTCGAAGTCGTATCGGGCGATCAAGTAACTGTAAGCCCGAACAAGAAGGGTTAGTACTGGATTGTTTCCCCAGCGGTCGTAGAGCGGGTCACCAGGCTCCACGCGGTACTCCACGACGAGTTGTCGCATGGTTTCAAAGTCGCCGATCGCGAAGCCGTTCTCGGCTGTCGGCCAATCGGGAACATCACTCATCTTGGAACCGCGACGACGGAAGAAGTCTTTGCGGAAATCCTGCGCGGGATGCACAGCGTCATCCGGATGCAAGGTGGCTGGGTTGGGTGGGGGGCCACTCCAATCATGTCTGGGAAAGCCATAGCCATTCAGCCAGGCGATCTCTGGCTCTAAGCCCGCCAGGGGAGCGGAACGGAGGATCTCCCAGTTCTTGAACCGATCAGTGGTGCGTCCATGGATCCAGTAGTCGAAGACTCGGGCCATGTGGTTGAGGACGATATCGAGAATCACATACATGCCGAGGTCGTGAGCGGCATCCACCAATTGCCTTAATTCCTTTTCAGCGGTCTCGCGTTTGCCATCGGAGGCAAACCGACCATCCACAGCCAGCAGATCTTGCGCCGCGTAGCCATGGTAGTTGTAATTCCAGTCTGGCGCTGGATTCTTCACCACTGGCGTGATCCAGATCGCACCTACCCCGAGGTCTTTGAGATAGCCAAGTTTGGCCTTGATGCCATTGAACGAGCCACCCTGGTGCTTGGGAAAACGTTGGTTCCACCGCTCCTTGCCGCCGCGGGGAGGGTGGACTGGATTGTTGAAGCGATCAATCATCAAGAAGTAGATCCAGTGATCGCGCCAATCGCTGGGTGAGGCGAAAGGGGCCCGCTTGCCGACTTGTGTGTGAGGGGTTGGGTGGAGCGCGGCCTGCCGGGCGGCTTCTCGGGCGGCTTCTCGGGCGTCATGGATTTCCGCTTGGACCAGGGGGTCAAAAACGGAGTCGGGAATGACAGACACGGGTCAAGAGTGAACTCTCTTTTGAGACCTTGGCCACCCCGTTCGCCTCCATACCTCTGGATCAGAAGACGCACACAATCGTCCTGGAAGCCAGCTCCCCTGTGGTCCCGCCGCTCCCTAGAGTCTCAGGGTAAGAAGATGAATTCCATGTCCAAAGCCCAGCTCACCGCGTTTCTCGCCAAGGTGGAAGCCACCCCTGCCCTCAAGCTCCAAGTGGATGCCGCCGCCGACGCCAGCGCTGTCGTGGCCATCGCCCAGGCTGAGGGGTTTGCCTTCTCGCCAGCCAGCCTGGCCCGCCATCTCCGGGGCTAAGAGCCTCAACCCGGCGGGGCTGGATCCGCCCCTCCCTCTGGCACAGGGATGGCGGAGCCCAAGCCTCGGGCTCGGCGGAAAGACTCTTCCGCTCAAGTTCGGCGATCCAGCCGATGATCCCGTGGAGCAGACCACTTGAGTCGCTGTGGCCCCAGGGGACATCTTATGGTTTGAGCGACATTTCGAGGACGGCGACTCCATCTGCAACCGTCCTGGGGCGGTTTGATCCTCAGCCCCATCCCAGCCACATCAGGGATCAGCCCAGACTCCCGCGCGACAATCGCGGTCACTCGGGGAGAAACTCAGGCCTGGGTCGGCCGATGGGTTCCGGCCAGTGTCCCTTGAGCCATGCCTTCCGTGAAGAAGGGCGCCCCGTAGGAAGCGCCCTTGGGCCAGTTGCGGGACTGGGGCTCGCGCCGACCCGGTCTTGGCCTCTGATCAAGAGATAAATCCGCCATGGGCGGTTGTCAGTACGGCAAACCGCCAAGCATCTTCGCCTACTGGGCTGGACATTCGGTCCCCCTGAATCCGGGGCACGGTGAATCCTTGCGCGACACCGGTGCAGCCCTCGCGGGCCATCACCGCACCCAGGGCCACTCAGCCCGGGCCCGTCCTCTCGATCTGACTCCCCAGTGGGGACGCGGGGCGAATCTGCCTCCATGGCCCTCGCGTGGATCAGGTCGAGGAGGTGGCGTTGTTCCTCCCGCCGCCGAAGCCAAGGCGTGGGGGGATGGGGTTTGGGTGAGGGTTCCCAGGAGATGACGGTGCCCTTGTTTTTTATGCCGCCTGCACGGCCCTGGCCCGTTCACTGATCTCATGCAGGAGATTACAGAGGTTGCCGATCTCTTCTTCGGAGAAGAGATCCTCCGGACCGGTGGGGGCCAGGTCGCTGAAGGGTGGGTCGTAAAGGCGGGCGGGATCCATCACGCCTCGGCTGGTGAGCTCATTGATGATTTCGTTGATGAACCGAATCTGGGTGGCGCTATGGGTTCCTTCGGTGAGGAAGTGGGCAAAGAGTGCCTTGGCAGTGCTGCGCTCCAGGCCCACCAGGGAGCGGATGAACAGACCAAGTCCATTGGCTTCCTCCGCGGCACGGGCGATCACCTGTTCATCGCCGATGCCATGGCTGATGAGGAACGTTTCCAGCTCTTTCAGGTCGGTGGGGGTGAGGGGTTGGTTACGGCGAAGCCGTTGCATGGTGAGGTGGTTCTCATGCTGCCGCAGGAAAGCCAGGGCCCGCAGTCGGAACTGGCGGAAGGCATCGGATGTGAGTAGGGCCGTGGGATCGAGCTCCTGGAGCTCGCCAAGTTCATCGCTGAAATTGGTGTAGAGGGGGGCTTGGCCCTTGGGGTCGATCATCCCCACGAGGCCCCTGAGCCGGCGACGCACCTCTTCCAGCTGGGCCAGGGTGAGGTCTTGCCACCACTCTTGTCTCAGTAGCTGCTGGATGAGATCCAGTTCCTTGGCCACGATGGGATTGTTGTGCTGCTCCTCCAGGGCGGAGGCCAGGCGGACGAGCTTGGCCTGGAGGGAGGCGAAGCGGGATTCACCGCGCAGCAAGGCGAGCTGCATCTGGTAGAGGAGGAGATCAAAACGGCGAGCGGTGGGGTCGGTGTCGCCCTCTTGTTGGGCCTGGGCGGAGGGGAGTGGGGCCAGGGTGGAGGCCAGGAGAACCTGGTCGTTGGCCGAGAGCTGCCGCCAGCTTTCGGGGCGCCGGAAGCGTTCCACCTGCTCCAGATGGGGGCGCACCTGGAAGTTGTCGGCGGGGCAGGCGGCCACATGGCCCCGGAGGATCTCGGCCAACTCCTGGCGGTGGGCCATCTCGGCTGACCCGCAGCGCTGCGGAGTCTGCTGGGCTTGTTGATCCAGGGTGGTGATCAGCGAAAGGCGAGCCCGGAAGAGGCGGGTGGAGAGGGTTTCCGGAGCCGCTGGAGCGGCCGTGCCACCACCGCCCAGGAAGAATTCCAGGTTGTTGCAGCAATCAAAGATCCAGAAGCATTGTTTGTCTTGTCCTGGCCCGAAGAGATCCGGGCAGAGCCGGGTGCCCCGGCCCAGCATCTGGAAAAACTTGGTGCGGGAGCGCACGGGCTTGAAGATCATCAGGTTGACGATTTCCGGCACATCAATGCCCGTATCGAGCATGTCCACCGAGATGGCGATGCGCAGATCACTGTGGGGATCCTCGAATTGCCCGATCAGGCTCTGGGCATAGGGAATCTCGTTGTCGATCACCCGTGCGGTTTTGCCAGCCAGGTGGGGGTAGTGGTGATCAAAGCGCTGCTGGATGAACACCGCATGGCGATGGCTGCGGGCAAAGATCACGGTTTTGCCGATCTGATCGCCACTGGCGTCATAGCAGCCTTCACGCATGAGCACATCTAGGGCCTTGTCGACGGTGTCGGCGTTGAAGAGCCAGCTGTTGATGGCGCCGGACTCCACATGGAGCCGGCCGTTGTCGTCCTCCCAATCGAGCAGATCCCACTGGGCTTTTTCGGCTTCCGAGAGGTCGTCGTAGCGGATCCCCTGCTGGGGAAATTTCAAGGGCAGCGAGATGGGGCGGAAGGGGACGAGATAGCCGTCGGCAATGGCCTGATCCAGCCCGTATTCATCGGTGGGCAGGCCCACATCGAGATCAAAGAGTTCAAAGGTGTTGCGATCGATCTCCTCGCGGGGGGTGGCGGTGAGGCCCGAGAGCAGGGCATCAAAGTAGGAAAAGATCGCTCCATATTTCTGATAGACGCTGCGGTGCGCCTCATCAATGATCACCAGATCAAAGTGGCCGACGCCAAAGCGTTTCACCCCCTGGCTGTCCTCGGTATCGATGAGGTTCATCATCGTGGGGTAGGTAGAGAGAAACACACGGCCCTCGCCGTGGCGGTTGCTCACCAGATTCACCGGGGAAGCCTCGGGCAGAAAGCGCTGGAAGGCCCGATGGGCCTGGATCACGAGGGCGTTGCGATCCGCCAGGAAAAGAATGCGCTTGATCCAGTTGCAACGCAGGAGAAGATCGGTGAGGGCAATGGCGGTGCGGGTTTTGCCGGTGCCGGTGGCCTGCACCAGGAGCACCTTGCGACGGCCTTTGTCGAGGCTGTCGCCGATGGCTCGGATGGCATGGATTTGGTAGTGGCGGTTGACGATTTCCGAGGAGATGGGGGCATTGGCAAGGGGAAGCAGGGTCTCGCGGCGGCGGATGAGGGTGGCCAGCTCGCTTTTTTTGTAGAAGCCCTGCACCTCCCTGGGCGGATAGCGCTTGTCGTCCCAGAGGCGATGGCGGTAGCCATTGGAGAGAAAGATCACTGGCCGTTGGCCGGTGTGGCGCTCCAGGGCGTCGGCGTAGAGCTCAGCCTGGTGTTGACCATCCATCGGGTCGCGGGAGGAGCGTTTGGCTTCCACCAGCGCCAGGGGTTTGCCGTCATCGCCCCAAAGCACGTAATCCACAAAGCCTTCGCCTGAGGCGTTGGGCATGCCCTGCACTGGATGCTCATGGGTGCAGCTTTGGCCATGGATCCAGCCTGCTTCTTCCAGGTAGAGGTTGATGTAGGAGAGGCGGGTGTCGAGTTCGGTGAGATCAGCTTCTGGTTTGTTGGCGGCTTCATTGGCCTTGCGCAAGGCTGTGACCTCGCTGCGTAGCCGTTGGATCTCCTGCTGTGTGGCTTCTGAGGTGAGGGTGGCCTCCCGGAGTTGCCTGTCGCGCTCAGCGAGTTGGTTGGCCAGCTCCTGGAGTTGCTCGATGGATGGAGCCTTCGGGGTGGAGCGCTGGGGCTGGGGGAGCAGGGCCTTGTCGAAGCGCAGGCCGCGGATGGCAGAAGGATCCTGGCCGTAGGTGAGGGCCAGCCAGCGCAACACCTGAAACAGCTCAGCGGCCACCAACACCGAAACAGTGGCGCTGATGGGTGCAGTGCGGTGAACGGCGTCGTTTCCGCGATCCTTGATCACCTTGAAACGGCCTAGGAGCGCCTCGCCCACCAGTTGGCGGAAGTCGACGCCATGGATGAGCTGGGACAGGTTGGGATCTCCCCAGGGGCGCTGCAGCTGGGCGTCGTTGGCGTAAAGCCACTCCACCTGCAGTTCGATGGCGCGACGGGCGTAGAAGCAGGCCGTCCGCGGGTCTTCCAAAGCCCAACGCTCCACCCGCACGGCCTCCGCGTGGAGCTCAGGCCATTGCTTGGCGATGAAGGCGTACTGGGAGAGCGGGCTGGACATTGGTTTCAGGCGCCGCCTCCATTGTCGTCAAGTTCCCGCCGATCGCTGGCTTCCCATGCTGCACCGTCGTGGCTGCATGGCCACCACAGTGCGGCTTGATCCGGCAACGGAACAGCGGCTCGATCAGCTTTCGCAGCTATACGGCCACACCAAGGCGTTCTACCTGCGGCAGCTGAATGAGGCCGGGCTGGACAACCTTGAGGATGCCTGCCTGGGTGCAGCGTTGGCGAAGTGCAGGCGGCTGGGCCAGGAGCGAATCCACAGCCTGGATGACGTGGTGAGCGAGCTTGGCCTGAACCAAGCGGCTCTTTGAGACGGTGAAGCGGCAGTTCAGGCATCTGGATCGCAGCAACTCCCGAATGATCCTGCGAGATACAAAGGATGTCAGCCCAGAGCTGCAGGCATTCTTTGAGCGTCCACGAATAGGTGCGCTGGTAGATCGGGATGATGAACTGGGAGACGGCGCCCAGGATCTGGAGGAGCTTGGCTTCTGTGGCTTTCATGAACCTGCAGCAGTAAGCAACTTGTTCTGGATAGATGCAGTGGCGGTTGAGCGGGCGAGGGCTGATCGCGTAGTCAAATCACCTAATGCGCTTAGCCGCGCAAGAACAGCGGCATATCTATGCTGAAGGGCAATGGGTGGCACAGGGATCAACAAATCACCAACTATGTTGGCATTAAGATTCAGCAAGGTTATTCCAATCGCAATCTTTTCGAGCCTGCTGCGCATGTATTGGGACGACAGGAGAGCGCATAGGTACTCAGGAGCCAGTGTGCCTCCCAATGGCCGGATAAACATTGAGCCCGTCCCGCAAAGCCATCCATCCTCTTTGCTCGTGACCACCGCGCATCGCCCCATCTCACCTCTGCGAGCCAATAAGACGTCTCCCTTTTCAAGTTGATAGAGTATCATTTCTCCTGCCTTGTCTCTTCCTATCGTCTCATTCTCGCCGCATGCAATCACTCCGTTGGCAATGTGTTTAGGGTTGAGGATGGGGATGCCGCCCTGGATGTAATCCGACTGATGCAGCAGTGATCCGAAGGGCCCGGTCTGGATGGCTGTACTACAAGATTCGACCGTTTTTAAAGGCCAATTATCAGAGACAGCGCTGGGTTCTCCGAATAAATGATGAAAATAGGAGGCTTGGAATCTGCCAAGGGTCTCGCGCCGCTCTCGGTCGGCCGCCTGGATGGCACTACACTTATCTAGAATCGCCGCGATGCGCCGCTGCTCCTCCAGTGGGGGGAGGGGGATTTCGATGCCGAGCAACGATGAGGGCGAAATGCGAGGGAGATTGGCTCCTGAGCAAAGACTGTTGGCCTTGTCTACATAAGGCTTCCAGAGCAGCACATGCTTTAGGTAACTGATGTCCAGCTTTTGACTCGGTCGGATTGGTAGAATGTCTGTACTGCAGCAGCCTTCGCGATCGGGAATGCAGATCTTGGCCAGATAAGGCCTCAGCTTTCCGTATAGAAGTGTGCCCGGGTCAAACATGAATTTATTGCTCTGCAGCTCTCCTGCACCAACCCTTTGATAGCCAAGTATTCGACCTCCACTCTCAATATGCTCAAGTCCCAGATAGCTTGTGCCGGTTTCAATCTCTTCCGGGAGCAACGATTTCCTTTCCAGGGATGCGACTTCCCCTAGGCAGGTCATTGGCCAACTCATCGCAGCATCCCCTCCAGCTCCTCAATCCCCTGCAGGATCTCCTGCTCGATCGCCCGCAGTTCGGCCAGGATCTCCAGCGGTGTGCGGTGCTCCACCTCGTCGTGCACCAGTTCCTTGTAGCGGTTGAGGCTGAGGTCGTAGCCCTGGGTGCCGCCGCCGGGTAGGCCGCTGGGCCGCTCCTGGACCTGCTGCTCCAGGCCCCGACCTGCCATCAAAAGGTGGGTATGATCATACTGATCTGCATACTTTTTCCCGGTCATGGCGCGCTCCGCTCCCCTTGCTGAACGGGTGACCGTGACCATGCCGTCCGAGCTGGTCGCCGGGATCGACCGCATCGAGAGCAACCGCAGCCGCTTCATTGCAGAGGCCGTGCGCCACGAACTGCAGCGGCGCCAGCGCCTCGAACTGCTGCGCTCTCTGGAGGCTCCCCATCCTGACAGCGCCGCCACCGCAGCCCTTGGCCTGGCCGACTGGGCCGAAGCCCTGCCTGAAGGGGACAGCGACCTGCTCGATCCCAGCGCCGGAGAGCCGGTGCACTGGCGACCGGAATCGGGTTGGCAGCCCTCCGGCTGCCCCGAGATCAAGCCATGAGCGTGCCCCGGGGCAGCCTGGTGCTGGTGGATCTGGAGCCCACCCTGGGCCATGAGCAGCGCGGCACGCGGCCCTGCCTGGTGGTGAGCGACCCGGCGGTGAACTCCAGCCAGCGCTTTCCACTGCTGGCCGTGGTTCCGATCACCGGAACGCCCGCACCCGGTGCCCTCTACCCGCCCCTGGCCCCGGGCGCCAACGGCCTCACCAAGCCCTCTTATGCCCTGGTGGATCAGCTGCGCTCGATCGACAAACAACGCATCCGCCGTCGCTACGGCCATGTGAGCGAGGCGGAGCTGGCCGCCATCGATGCGGGCCTGCGCCTCTATCTGGGCCTGGAGCCCGATCCTGGCTAAAGAAGTTCGCCAGTTCACGGACCTGCTCATCGCAGCATCCCCTTCAACTCATCAATCCCCTGCAGGATCTCCTGCTCGATCGCCCGCAGTTCCGCCAGGATCTCCAGCGGTGGGCGGTGCTCCACCTCTTCATGGATCAGCTCCTTGTAGCGGTTGAGGCTGAGGTCGTAGCCCTTCTCGGCGATCTCATCCTTGGGCACGCAAAAGCTCTGGGCGGTGCGGCCCCGCTCCCGCTCGGTCTCCTTGCGTTGCCGCCAGCGAGCCAGGCAGTCGGGCAGGTTGTTCTTCTCGTGATCGCCGTCTTCAAGAGCCTCCTTGGGGATGGGCCCTAATTTCTCCAGCTTCAGCAATGGATTGCGCTTGTCGTCGAGGCTCCAGCCGTCGGCCGTCATGTCGTAAAACCACACCTGATCGGTGCCGCCTCGGCCGGTTTTGGTGAACAGCAGGATCGCCGTGCTCACGCCCGCATAGGGGCGAAACACCCCGCTCGGCAGCGACACCACGCCTTCGAGGAAGTGGTCTTCCACCAGGGTGCGGCGCAGGTCTTTGTGGGCCTTGCTGGAGCCAAAGAGCACGCCGTCGGGCACGATCACCGCCGCCCGGCCGCCTGCCCCCTGTGTCAGGAAAGTTGTCCACCTGTTTTGACCAGACCACCAGGGGGCCATCCGAACCACCATGAAACCGACCTATGACGCCGCTGTTAAGAAGGAGGTTCACAAGCGCATGAGCCCTCCCA